>Ga0256842_1000949_pt1 | contig 24868 bp, 25 predicted proteins | sample 4559240metaG_FD_185973 | JGI IMG/M metagenome (GOLD analysis project Ga0256842, IMG submission 185973) | Hydrothermal vent microbial communities from Guaymas Basin, Mexico - 4559-240 | ecosystem: Environmental > Aquatic > Marine > Hydrothermal vents | place: Mexico: Guaymas Basin | collected... | reverse complement strand
TGATCGTTGCTGCTGAGTACTTACTAGCGTCGATTAGAACTTGAATAGTGATTTTATTTGGTGTGTTTTCAATTATCTCGGCCCCAATTAATGCCCTCACCGTGCTACGGATCACGCGTAAATGTGTCTCTGAAAGAATACCACCGGTCGTCTCAACAACTATGGTATCCATGCCGAGTATATACCCGGCGTAAATAGCCCTTATGAGTAGGTTTTCTGAGGAGCCTTGGCTCACCCTAATCGTTAGCCTCTTCTCCTTTTTCTTCTGTAGCATCGTTATCGGCGCTAACCTTAACGTCCCGTCCTCAAGCACTTCAATACTAACAGTATCTCCGGGGGAAAGACCTACGGACTTCACCCACGAGGACGGCAGAGAGATCATCAACGTTGATCTACCGAACTTCTGGACGCGCCGTACCTCAGGCATGTTTTGATACCCGATTTAATTTAGCTAAAACGATATAAAAAAGTATAGTTAAATTTAAGCAATAATAGGTTAGGTATTATTCGGCATTATATTCTCGAACGTAGTATATAATACGCCAGAAAAGGCTTCAGTGAAATCTGAAGAACGTTGGTTGAGCACAATAATATATTTATCGTATAAGTAAGTTAAGGCAAGCACAGCCATTAACCAATACTGATGCTCAGGCACTGTGCAGGAAAAATAATGTGTGTTTCACTCTTAGAGTAAGGTTCTTTACCAAGTATAAGTTGTGGCGGCTCGATGAAGTAATGCGTTGGTATGAAGTACTTCGGCCTAGTCTTCCTCAAGATGTCTAAGACATACTCGCTGGGCGTGTGCCCATGAAGCCTGGCCTCCTCAATCATTCCGGGCGGCGCGCTAACTTCATGGATAAGCACGTCGGCATCCTCTGCCTCACTTAAGAAATCATCATTAGGCCAAGTATCGCCGCTGTACGCAACAGTTTTTGACCCTACCCGTAGTATGTAGGAAAACGATGGGACAGGGTGTATAGCGTTAATAGCCTTTACATGGATATTCTCGCTAAGCCGCACCCATACCTCCGGGTGTAGCTTGGTAGCGTCGACGTAGTTTATGTAGTGCGGTACCTGTAATGTGTTCAGTAACTCACTAATCGAATCAAGCACTGGAGGGGGTGCGACGACATTTAATCTCTTCCCTAAGTGCTTGGCCCGCTGAATTAAGGTAGGTAACCCTAGTAAGTGATCTCCGTGGGCATGCGTTATCAAGATGAAACTTAAGTCGCTTACGTCTAAGCAGGTGCACTTAAACAGCTTCTCTAGGGTCCCTTCACCGCAGTCTAGAAGTATTTTTGCGTCTCCTTCCTCGACTAGGTATGCTGGCTGACCGAACAACGGATTACTAACCCATCCTCCAAAGCCTAGGATCGTAACTCTCACTGATTTGAATCCCTAACATAACATAACGCGTAACTATCAAAATATTTTCCCTGTTAACGCGTTACCTGTTTCAAGAATAGTGCTCTGGAACTCTAAACACGAGCATCCTAACGAAAGTATCGTCGGGTATCTTCATGAACCTCTTTAACGCTTCCTCTCCTAGAAGCCTTTCATTGGTTTCCCATGAAATGAATGATGGTGTGAAGATTCTCTTTTCGGTATCAAAGCCAACTATGAACCTCCACCTACTGCCGCTGAGGGTGACGATGTACCTTCCCTTACCTAACCTTTTACCGAGGTCCTCAAGTAAAGTCTCGATATTCTTAACGTCCTCAACCTTCACTTCTGAAGTGAATGCTAACGGGTATTCCAGCACAGCATTGGCAAGGGTTACTTCCGCGAAACCATCTAACCTGCTAGAGTAAGCGTCACTCATCCTGTACCTAACCACTACCTCGGGTGCGGAACGCTTAATGCTTGTTGCAGGCCTGAAATTTCTTAAACCATGTTTAAGGATCTTAATTGTCTCTTTACATAGATCCTTAAATCTATCTTCATGACAATGCCACTCAATGATGACTTTATTGTCCTTCACTTTCTTAAGCAAGGCGGTAAGGTATGGGGTCACTCCCTTATCAGTGCGTACAGCGAAGAAAACGTCAACTCCTGAGATCATCCTTATGATGCCGAACTCAACGACGTATTCCTCTACACGTTTACTGAGGAATCCCTTCTTTAACTTGATTATTAAGTCGCCGTACTCGTTTATGATGCCACCACCAGATGCTAGAATGCTGGCTATGGTATCAACATTGAAAACACTAACCTTCGTTGTCATGCTTACCTTCTCCTTTCCTTTCGTCACTACTCCCGTCCTCAATATCTTCTGGAAACCTATTAAATAGGGTGACACTTTATGTGAGTATTTGCGGTACAACCTCTTTAAAAATTTCGTAGGGAAATGTTCCTCTTTAATACTTTTGGAATGTGTCACCGACATGTAAGAACAGCGTAATCCACGGGTACTTAGCTTTAATCTCCCTTAATACGTCCTCACTATCGTCATGATACTCTATGACCTCAAAACCATCCCTTAACGCCTTACCCAGGAGCTCAGCCTTCACTACCTTCGCAGACCTTCGATCCCTACCCCTTCTTAAGTAAATAGCGTCTGGTTTGACCCCGGTGTAACTAATTACTTGCTTTAAGGTAAAGTCCCTTAACCTGTTGGGTCTCCCGGTAATTATAATTACGCGGAAGCCCTCAATATGGGCATCCCTAACTAACTTTACGCCAGCATGCCTTGGTTTATCTAGGGAGAGCAACTCGTTGCTGAAGAAAACCTCCCAGAAGTCATGACCGTAGTATTCCGCTAGTTCTCGTGCCGCCGCGAGCCTTTGACTCACATCAGCAATTACTCCATCGACGTCGAAAGCCTTAGTTAATGGTTCGTTAGGCAATCTTAACACCTTTCCTTTCAGCTATTTTCCTAAGTAAGGGTATTTCCCTGATCTTATTCTCGCTAAGGTAACTCCAGAGGATTCCCTTGGTTCTTTGCTTTGGGCCCGAGCATTTGATAGCCCTTGAGGGCGTGAAGATAATGTCTACAGTAACGTCCCAAGGAAGCCTGGGTATGGAGTTGCTCAGCACTTGAAGGTCATGTACCGTAGTGAATATGGGTGTATCGTCATTCACCTTATTGAATTCACGGAGGATAGCGTACTCAAGCTCTGAGTATCCTTCACCCTTCCCGAGCCTCGTGCCCGTCAGGTCAACGGCAACGGAACCCGTAACTATCAAGTCAACGTCAGGCAGGTCCCAAGGCTTGACTTTCACACCATATCTAAAGGCGCCCCTAATCGTTGATGCGTAACTATATGCTGAGGAGGGAACCCTATGGGGATCTAGAAGGAGAAAGCCTTCCCTTATCCTGGGGGTCGGCATTATCAAGACCTTCCCTTGCCTAAGCGCCTCCAGCCTGATGATGCGCTGTGGCGAGTCTGGACATACTTTAATGACTCGTGCGTTGATGAATTCCCTACTCTGGGTTAACCTGTACGCCGCCTTCTCAGCACCTGCGAAGTTAGGTATGCGTCCATAGACCGGGAGAGGGAACCTAGCTACCCCTGTCTTCATTAGCTTATCCCAGGTTGCCTGCCTGACCCTGTTCCGTGCCTCCTTAACCTTCCTTGCACTTGTACCCAATAATGATCCCTTCATTATCTGCACTGAAACTTAATCAAGGCTAACCCCCTCCTTAAGGAGGGGGGTTAAAGTATGGGTGACGTGCTGAAAGCTGCTGAGGCATTTGCTTCGGTGAACCCAGCACCGCTTTCTAGGCTATACAAGCAACGTGAAGTCGCTGGGGGGATGCTAAGGCATCCAGTAGTGGTGCGTGCCGATGGTGTGGGATTTAGGAAGGCCCTTAAGAAAGGGTTTATGTGGCCTAGGGATAGGAGGGTTCATTATGCCTTAGTTAATGCTGCTGAGAAAATTATGCGGAGGTACTCGGCGTCGGCCGCCTATGTTGTTTCGGATGAGGTCAGCGTGTTATTCCGAATCCTCCCGTATTCCGGGAGGTTGTTCAAGGTAGTTAGTATTACGGCATCAATAATATCCTCTCACGTTTCTCTAGAGCTTAGTAAGCCCTTATACTTTGATGCTAGGGCTATTCAACTAACTAACGTAGAGGAATTCGCGCCCTACGTAATGTTTAGGGCGAGGGTCGGCCTCAATAACTACGTATCAAGCCTATATCACAGCGTGGTTGGGAATGATCGTGAGACACCACCGCTTTCGCAGATGATTAAGCACGTTAAGGAGATAGTCAAGCATCATGACTCATGGGAGTGTTGCGGGACCCTGCTATACTGGGGCACATGCCTTAAGGACGGAGTGAACAGGCGTACAGGAGAGCATGTTGCTGTGGTGAGGAGGACCATCATTAAGGTAAACGTGACCTCACCCAAGGACATTGTTGAGGCATGCCAAAGCATTAAATCCTCTCCTTACTAGGTAGTGGGAGGCTTAAGTTCAGGATTTTGAGGTGGTAGCCAATGGTGAAGCTCGCTATTGAGGAGTTGCTGAAGATCCTTAAGGCACTGAAGCCCGCGGACCCCTCAGTCATTATTGGACCTAAGGTCGGTGAGGACGCAGCAGTCATTGACCTAGGCAATGGGCTCACGCTCGTAACGCATCCTGACCCGATCTCAGGGGCCCTTAAGTTCCTCGGGTACCTAGCGATTCACGTACCAGCTAACGACGTAGCCGTCACTGGTGCACACCCGAAATACTTCATGCCAGTCATCCTGATCCCTGAGGGGATTCCGCTAGAAGCTATTGAGGGGGTAGTTAATGACATGAGGAAAGCATTGCAGGAAATCGGCGGGCATGTAGTTGGCGGTCACACTGAGGTCACCGACGCTGTAACACACCCGCTCGTGATAACAACAGCGATGGGCCTAGCCAGGAAGGAATCCATAGTTAGAACCTCCGGTGCTAAGCCAGGGGACTTGATAATCATGACGAAAACGGCGGGAATAGAGGGAACGGCAGTCTTGGCTTCGGACTTTAGAGAAGAGCTACTTCATAGGGGAATCCCTCACACAGTTGCAGAGAAAGGTGAGGCAATGATAAGGCAGGTAAGCGTCGTCAAGGAGGCCTTGATCCTAGCTGAGCATGGGTTTGCTAACGCGATGCATGACCCAACAGAGGGTGGCGTGGTCGGCGGGTTAACGGAGATAGCTTACGCATCCAATACATCAATCATAGTTAATGAAAACAAGATACCGTTGAACCCTGTAACGAAGCTACTGGCTTCAGCAATGGGCGTTGACCCGCTAAAGATGCTGTCCTCTGGCACGCTACTCGCGTCAATCCCGGAGGACAGAGTGAACGATGCACTAAGAGCTATTAAGGGAGAAGCAGGGGTAAACGCTACCATCATAGGTAAGGTGGTCGAAAAAAGAGATTACTTACTTCACTTAATCCGCATGGATGGTAGCACCGAGGTCTTCAGGAGTCCGCACGTCACAGATGAGATAATGAGATTGTGGCTTAGAACAAAGTAATATTATCATTACACTTAATGTTTCCCTAGATGAAGATACTTGTCTGGGTGGGGATTGTGGGTGAGGATGTAGTGCAGGTATCACAAGAGTGTATTATCAGGAAGGCTAGAAGGAGTGATCTAAGAGACATATACCTAATCGAAGTCAAGTCGTTTTTGTATCCTTACCCTGTGGAAGCCTTCATAACGTTCCTACTGCTCTACCCAAAGTACTTCTTCGTAGCTGAATGCGGTAACCGCGTCGTCGGGTACGTGACCGGGGTTAGGGAGGAGGACGGGTCTGGCCACGTCATGTCGTTAGCGGTACTGCCCTCGTACAGAAGGCGTGGCCTCGGGTCAGCGCTACTTGAAGTGCTTGAAGAGGCCTTCCTTAGGGACGGGGTCAAGCGAATATACTTGGAGGTATCGCAAAGTAATAAGGAAGGCGTTAGGCTCTACAGGAAGTTCGGCTATAAGATGGTTGGCGTTAAGCAGAAGTACTATCCCGACGGTTCAGACGCTTACGTAATGGTTAAGGAGATCCACACTTAACTTACGCACATATTCCGCGCAACCAGGTAAGGCATAGATTCTCAGTATCCCTAAGCACCTCGGTACACTGCTTATTATCGAGGCACGGAATCTAGTTATAGGGACGGAAGTGCCTGTACTAGTGATTACCCTAACGCAGTTCTCATCAGACGCTATCTTCACGGTGTCGAAGTAAGGCTTAGCATCATGCTTCCCTATGCCAGCATTCTTTAGTCTTTCCTTAAGTTCAGCAAGCGCATTCCCTAGCCTCTTGCTTAGCTCACGCGGGTTATACGTTATCTTGTCCAAGACGGCATGGTATCCCTCCCTTCCTAGGTAGAGGCGTATTAGGTTCCTTAGGACGTTACTGCCTAGACCCCTTATTATCACGTAATTCATCAACCCACCTATGAAGAAGTCATCCCAAAGGTAGATCTTACCTGCCCTAACAGCTCTCCGAACACCGTCGCCAGTGGTGAAGGGCTCTAAGATATCCCTTACCTCCGGGTCCTCAATCATTTCCTCGTATATGGCGTTTATGAGGAGCTGGTAGGCAGTTATTGTCTTGTGGTAGTACACTGACCTATACATGTGGAGCCTAGCTATGTAGAAGGACTCAGCGGCTTGAACGGCTTTCTCGGGTACAGCTACGTTCCCTTCCTTATCCACGGTCAACATGGTTGTTATTCTGTGAATGTCTATTAACCCGTACTTCACTCCCGTATGCAGAGCATCACGTAGCAGGTAGTCCAGGCGGTCAACGTCTAAGTCGCTACTTAGTAGCATGTTGTATGTTGAGTCCTTATGCCTCCCTGAGACTATGGCGGCAACCTCCTTAGGTTCTATGCCGTGGTCGTTTAACGCGTCTTTAATGTGCGGGTCTTCCGTTATTATCCAAGTACTTATGTCTTCGTGAGTTACTTGAAACCGTTCCTTGAAGTAAGTCTCAATTGCGTGTGAGTAGGGCGTGTGCCCTACATCGTGAAGTAATGCAGCGATCTTCAGGAGTTGGAGATCGTCTTTCGGGATGAAGCCTTCCATTGAGAGCTTACCTGCGATGCACCCCATCAAGTGCATAGCTCCTAAACAGTGAGAGAATCTCGTGTGGACAGCACCAGGGTAAACAAACCATGCCTGCGCCAGTTGTTTCACCCTCCTTAATCTCTGGAAAGTTGGTGTGTCAATTACGCGTAGTTCCAGGTCGGTCAGCGGTATGTAGCCGTGGACTTCATCATAGACGTACTTCACTGCATCACCCACAACATCACCTACCCTATCAATGTTTGAGCAAGGTAATTAGCGTGCCCTCCGGAAGCATGGAGAAGTCGGGAGTAATCACCGCGTTATTTGCTTGGATACGCGTAGGTGAGGAAGTAATGTCTTAACGACAGAGTCTATTACCTCCCTCCGAAGTGAGGGTTTCCTGCGCTTAAGTTCCCCGACCACATCACTTGGCACTGGATAAACGTCTGTTGAGAGCATCACTATCCCGGCTATGACGTCTAAAGCTTCGTCAGGTGAAAGGTCTGTACACTTGCAAACGCGCGCCAGGAGGTTGGTAATCTTAGCCGAGATCTCCTCAATATTATTCTTAATGTTGCACTGGCAGGGGATACCCGTTGTTGTGAGTTCCTTGGACAGTGACCTCGAGTATGGTCCACTGGATAGCCAAGCAAATCTGTACCCGAGCCTTAACCCAAATAGCTTCTGTGCGATGTACGTTGCCTTATGAATAAGCAACGGGTCTCTTAAGGCGGGCATGCCAAAGACCTTAGTTGCTAAGATCAAGGCGCAGCATGCTCTGTTCATGACCTCAGTAACCCCTAAGTCAATCTGGTCTTAGTTCTAGATTATAAGGTGGGAATCAAATGAATTAAGCTAGTTTAAAGGTGGTCAGGTAATACCTGACTGAGTGTTGGTTCAGTATAGATATTACCTTATTAGCATGACTGAGGTTGCGGTATTCACTATAACCGAAAGTGCCACAGAACCTATACTTACCTCAGGGTTAGCGCTCTTCCCTCTTGCTGAGAGCACCACTAGGTCATAGTCGCCCTCCTCAACAGTCTCAAGAATCTTACTTGCTGCGGACTCCAGCCCTACCTCAACGTCGGTTACTATGACCTTAATCCGTACGCCCGCACCCTTAGCCTTAGCCTCAATATCCTCGACGATGGAGTTAACGTCACCGACGCTGCCGTCATTAGCTATCATGACGGTAACGCGTGACCCGTATCTCTTCGCGAAGTCCAGTGCAACATCTAAAGCCTTCATGCTCGCTGCAGAACCGTCTACGGGGACCAGCACCTTCCTGAATAGGAAGCTGACCTCATACGTTGGTTCCCTGACGTACGTCACGGTAACCACCTACCAATACCTAGCGACTCGTCAGTTAACCTTATCGATAGAGTTCCATCCTCAACTACCCCCGTAACCGCCCGTATAGCATCTATGTTCTCCGGCACCACTATTGCCTCTTGATGGACCATGTACGCTATGCCTGCCTCATCACCCCTAACCCATAGGCTCTCCGGCCATACGACCACTTCGTAAATGTCGCCGCACCTGCCGAAGTCGCGGGCAAGTTCCCTGACCTCAGCTGTTGAGTATGCTAGGCTCGCCCTGAGTAACGTGACCCTTGGTGTTTCCTCGAGGGCTCTGATCACATCTTCTCTATTGACGCTACCATTGAACCTCACGAACATTACGTGCATGTGCGCAAGCGTGGTTGGCGCAACGATTGAGTACGTGATTATGTCTAGGTCATGCCCGGCAACGCTTCTCACGTCGTCAGCGTGATGTGATGGTGGCTTAGCGGGTTTCAGTAGTAAGCCCTCGATGGGCCCCTTCTTAACTTCCTTTAGGTCAGCGCCTCTCCTAACTATAGTTACCCTAACACTACGTATGTCACCAGCTTTCCTGAACGCGTAGAGCACCCTCAGCATTCCGGTGGTGTTGCATGACACCACCCTGACCGACGCCTTACCTAAGGCTGTCTCGTAGGTGTATAGCGCGTTGAAGCTCACGTCAGCAACTGACTCCTTCTCCCCGCCCTGGAATACTGCCTTAACGCCTACTTCCTTATACCTTCCTGCGTACATTGCTCCTATACCAGCGGGTGTGGCGTCAACTATAACGTCAACAGACTGGATGAGATCTTGGAGAGTCCCAGCAATCTTGATTCCTGTGCTCTCGAACAGCTCTTCCTTGCCCTCCGGAACGTACAGCCTTATTCCCCGTGCAATAGCTGAGAGCGCTTCCCACGAAGGTTTGGTCTTAACTACCCCAACTAACTCCATATCGGGTTGCTTCATGACGGCCCAAGCTACGCGTTTACCTATGGTACCGTACCCATTAACGCCGACACGAACCCTGCTCATTTGAATCACCTCCTCCCTTCAAGTTCTTCTTAAGAAACCTCCTAACAGATTCCTCAAGTGCGGCCACGGCAGGAAGAGTCTCGCCTGAAAGGGCGAAGAGCAGGGCGCCGCCACCTGTCGATATGTGGATGCCTTCTCTAGCTTGGTTACGTGCCATCGCACCTAAGTGGCCTCCTCCAATCACGACGAATGCATTGCTCCTTAAGGCGGCTCTGAGCAGGTCCTCGGTTCCCGAGCGAAACCTAGGGTCTTCAATATATCCTGCCGGCCCACGCATCACCACTATCTTAGCCTCCCTTATCAACTCAGAGTACATCGCGACAGTATACGGTCCGACATCCATGGGCTTACCCATAAGGTTATGTACGGTCTCCTCAGCCACGGTGCCGTCTTCCCTAAGTACCCTTAGGTCGTAGGGGGTGTCGAGGGGTGCGCCGGAGAGCACTACTTTGCGAGCCCTCGGTATGAGTCCCAGTAAGCCCTTCTCCTCAAGGAACTTCATGACGGTCTTACCTACTCTCCCTCCCTTAGCTACGTGAAACACTAGGCCTACGAGGCCAGTGGTTAGTATTCTGTCAGCTATCCCATTTCTAGTGAGGTACTCGATTATCCTGATAGTATCCCTTACCTTTGCACCGCCAAGCACGAATATCCTGGGTGGCTCAGATGCTTCCAGAACCCTCTTCAAGGCCTCAAGCTCTTTCCTCATTAATTCCCCAATAACGGAGGGAAGTACCATGGGGAACCCGACTATTGATGGTTGAGATCGGTGAGCCGTTGCGAATGCGTCAAAAACGAATAAGTCGAATAAAGGTGATAGTCGCCTCACTAGGTATGTCCTAGCCTGCACCTCAGGCGGTGCCTCCACAACTTCCTCTGAAACAAACCTAACGTTGTCGAGCATCAATACCTCACCGTAACTCAGCTCCCTTATCTGCTTCCTAGCCTCAGGACCCATGACATCGTCAACGAACCTTACCTCCACATTAAGCAGGGTTGAAAGTAACTCGGCGTGCTTAGATAGGTCCCTGAAGTCCTCGTTCCCAGGTCTCCCCTGGTGAGTTGTTACTACAACAGCTGCTCCTCCATCAAGTAACTTCTTTATAGTTGGTATGTGTGCCCGCATTCTGGAGTCATCCAGAATGTTCCCTTCTTTATCCAGGGGGCAGTTGAAGTCTACTCTGACCAGCACCCGGCGCTTATCCAGTTGAATATCATCTAAGGTTGGAAGGTTCTTAACCCCCAAACAAGATCCCAGAAACGACTATTCTGGGCTGAGCTAATAAACTTAAGAATTATCTAGCATTAATTACTTCGCACGGTAGTAAAAATCACAATTGAAACCACATTATATGATTGATAAGTTGAGCCACCAACACAGTAGTTGCTATGTTATGAAAACTTAACTCTTCTTAATTTTCTTCAGCTTACTCAACGGGGGTATAGATGGGTTAACATTCATCTCACTAACGAACTCATCACTACCCTCCCTAACGAGCACATTCACAGGCTTCGAGAACAACGTCACAGGTAACGCAAATTTCTTCCAGCCGCCCCTGTCAAGGTATGTTACACTCCATTCCTTAAGCAGGCCCTCATTCCTTAAGCTATCTAAGAACTTACTGTAGCTGAAGAGCCTTGTAAGCGGGATGAATGCGTTGATTACTGAAACGCCCTCTGAAGGATTGAGGAACGCCTCAGGGAACATTGGGTGGGTCGTTAACACCTTAGAAACTCTGTGAACTTCAGCTGGATTACCTTTAATTATTGTCTTCACGTATACAGTGTCGTACGGGTAGAGGGGCATGGTATCTAGCTTCACTCCCTTAAGCACTCCCCTTGCCTCTATGTGGTTCTTGAAGTGTCTAAGTACCCTGATATAGTTTACTGGTGATACAGGCTTCATCTCCTTGTTGAGTTCCTCAGTAACCTTCCTTAACGACTCAAACGGATTGATCTCAAGCTTCCGCAGAATGAATAGGTCTATGTCGTCTATCCTTCCCCTACGCTGAACCTCTCTCGGTATGGACTCACGTGGGGCAGCCTTAATCATATTCGCTAAGTCCTCCCAATTAATTATTATTTCCCTACTCTTCACGTCATAGTATCTTTTTAGGTTCGGCCTGCCTATTATTGAGTACGTTGATTTGATCACTTCTCTAGGTTCTCGAGGAAGCGCGGGAAGCAACTCGTTCAGGAATGTCTCCGCGGTACCCCTAGGTATAATGTAAGTTATGGCAGTGCCCCATGGAAGTACGGGAGCGTACTCTCTTATTAATGATTTAAACAACCTGTCGTAAGGTACATACTCATTCAGAATTATCGTTATGACCTCAGCATTAAGCTTAGATATCTCAACCACACCGAGGAATCTAAGACCCTTGCTTTTCAGTAAATTCATGAATTTCCATACTGTCGATGCATGGATACCCATGTCATCTGCGACACGCGTAATTTCCGGTATGTACTCATAGCTCTGTATTTGGTCAATAAAGTCAATAAGGGAAGGATTTAGGTATCTCCTATAGAGGAAGTATGAGTATAGTTTCTCAATAAGCTCTCGCTCGTTCTGTCTCTCACTGGCCAAATGAAAACACCTCGTAGATTTTTTTATCTGGAGGATTTATTAATTTAATGACCAAGAAACCCTGCTTCAATGAAGTTAATTATTTAGAAGTGGTATTCCCTTCCCCACCATGTAATGTACCACTGGATCTCATTATGGAATAGGAATAAAAGTTGCATTTAATTACGTACGGTATCAACCCTTTATGATGTTTACAGCTACTGATAGTAGTATAAAGCCAACACCACGTGGGTAATTCAAGCAAACGTAATTAAATATTATCAATTAACTCATGTTTGCTTCTTAACTATTGTTTTATGTATTAGCGCAAATCAAGCAAAGCTAATGCTTTATCAACCGCCTCAAGTAGGCTACTAACCTCTGCATGAGGCTTAACACTACAGCCCTCAGCATTACCTAGGAGCACGGCCTTCATGCCGACTCTAATAGAGCCTTCAATGTCAACGCACCTGTCGCCGATCATTACCGCGTAGGCCGGATCTACGTCTAATCTCCTTAAGCACGTTAGGAATAATCGTGGGTCGGGCTTCCTCGCACTACAGTCGTCGAACGTCACAATAGCATCAAAGAACCTCCTGATCCCCGTGTTCTCTACAATAGTATGTACTATCTCCCTATCCCCGTCAGTTAGTAAGCCAAGCTTATCAACGGCTTCTCTAGCTTTTCTTAATGCCTCAAGAGCATCTGGCCGTAACTTAGCGTACTTACCGTGAAAGTCGGCATGCATTCTAGATAGTTCATCCTTACCTACCGAAGGTCTCAACCCGGTCTTGCTAAGTAGTTCTAAAAGTGCTTTCCACGTAGCATCGAGAGATGACAAGCCATGATCAACAAACTTATCGTAGAGTTCCATGTGTTCCCTCCAGCTAAACGCGTTATGATGCATTTCTGATAGTGCTTTAGCGAGAGCTTCATGGGCTACCCTATCAGAATCCGCGGTTATTAATGTTCCGAAAAGGTCGAAGATTATTGCCTTCAAGAGCAACACCAAGATTAAAGGGTTTGGGCTAACCTTAAAATTGTAGGTTCCCAAAGGCCTTGATGATTAGGGTGTGGTCTAGGAGAGCACTAATTACTGGATTAGCGTTGCTGGTTGCAGGGTTCCTCATAATAATTCACGCTACCATGACGCATGATGCCTTAGAATGCATTAACGTGAATTTCATAAACAGCTCTTGTTTCACTGTGAGTAAGCCTGGAATAATATGTGTGAGGAACGCTAAAGTACCTGTACTGGGGTTAAGGGAAGTCAACGTATCAGCCATTAATGGATGTACAGTCCAATACTCCGTGAATAAAGCGGGAACTTACTGCTTGAGCAGCGCTTTACCTACCGAAGCTGAGCTTACTCTATGTCGCTTCCGAGAACCCGGTTTAAGTGAACTTCTCTACTGGTTCCTTGGTGCGGTAATGGTTCTGGTGGGTGGAGGGTTGCTGTATCGGTATGCCACAAGCATGGAAACGGTTGAAGCTGAGTTACTGGAGGAGTACATAATTAACGAAGGCGCAGTATGCAGGTCCCTTAGCTTGACTAGACATGAGTGTCGGGTGAGGCAGGTGAGTTCGTGCACTGCCGACTTTATTCGGGAAGCGTCTGAGTTTATGTGTAGTAAGTTCGGGTACAGGCAACGTGAGTTAGCGGAGACCTACGCTATCCTAACGCGAGGGAAGGTGTTTGGGTTAGGAGATAAGAAGCCCGTATCGCTGTTAATGTACGTCGACAACAATGATGTTGTTCTTGAGTTCAGGGTCGCGCCTCTTCAGGCATCAGGACTCTATGACTTAAAACGATTTGCTGAGGAGGTTAAGGCATTGCTTAGAAATGTGTTCCGTTCTTCAAAGAAGGGGAGCAGAGATTAAGTAGGTAAAAGGTATTGCTTCTGTCCTTAAACTTAGACTGTTCTCTCCTCCTTGAAGTAGATCTTCCCTAGCGCTCTTGGCGGCGCTAGCTTCCTGTGTAGCGGTGTTACCATGAATATTACCATGGCTGCCAGCGCCGCTATATACGGTATCATGTTCGTTATGTGGGGCGATATACCGAAGTATCCCTGGAGGACGTATCTGTAGTTCAGTAAGCCGGCGAAGATCGCGGCCGCGATGATCGTGGCGATAGGGTGTCTGCCAGCGGATAGTGACACTGCGAATGCTATCCATCCGTGACCCATGCCTACGCCCTCAGCCCAAGACTGGGTGTACGCCAGTACATACAGTGCTGAGCCAAGCCCTATTAACGCGTACCCTATGCCGCCAGCGATTAGTCTAACCTTTAGCACGTTAACACCCAGTGCTGACGCTGCGTGAGGGTTCTCGCCGGCAGCCCTTATTGCTGCACCGAGTTTCGTCTTCGTTAGCATCAAGTGGACAGCTATCCCTATTAGGACGGATATCACTAGTAAGCCAGCATAGAATGACGCACTCATTGGGTAGGTCACCATTACCGGTGTCTGGCTTCTTATCGGCACACCCACTAGTGACGCCATACCGTATCCAACGAACATTATCGATAACCCGATGGCTCCATGACTTATCGGGAGCTTCGTCGATAAGAACGCTATCAGTAGACCGAAGAGCGCGGCAACTATTATAGCAACTAGTGAGCCAACGTTAGGGTTATAGCCTAAGACCGCGGCTGCGTAAGCCACGGCAACCCCGAGAGTGAATACACCGTCTATTGCTAGGTTAAGCACACCTGACTTCTCGAAGAGGCCGTGGCCTAACGCGGTTAGGTAGTAGGTCGCGAATGCGGGACCCGCACCGAGTATTAGGGCAAGTACAGCTGGCTCCATTTTAAGCTCACCTCCCACCCCTAACTACCTTTATACTGTACTCTGTGAAGACTCTCAACACGGTGTACGTCAGCAGCACGAAGCCTACAAGCACGTGCGTTATCGCCGCACCGCTTATCATGGCTCCAGCAGTACTTACCGACCCTAGCGCAGCCTGTAAGCTGTTCCCTGTCTGCATCAGTCCAGCAACTATGTAGGCCGATATCGGGATACCTTTAAGGTCTAGCATAGCAAGCCATGACACCAGTATAGCTGTGTACCCCATGCTCTGAGTCGGAGGTGATACTACGTTATCTATTTTATTTAGAGCGAAGAGGTTCGCGGCGAATATTAGGGCGCCGACCACACCAGCTATCGCACCGCTTATCGTTAGAGCCGCTATTATGTATTTCCTAACACTAACACCAGCAGCCCTAAGAGCATTGGGGTTAGAGCCAAGGATCCTTAGCCTGAGACCATACGTAGTGTACTTCAGTAGCACCCACGCGAGCACAAACACAACTACCATTGTAGCAACTTCCTGCCAAGTCACCGTCGTTCCTGCTATGGGTAATCGCTGGAACCTCAACGCCTCATGTAAAGCGTCAGTCCTGCCGAAGTTCCTGGCTTGAACGCTGAGGCCTCTCATAGGTCCAGTTACAAGGTAGTTGAAGGAGTAGTACGCTATGTAGTTCATTATTAGGGTTGATGCAACCTCATCGATCTCGAGCACAGCCCTCAGCGTGCCAGCTATGAAGGCCCAGATCGCACCAAACACTAGCGCCGCCAATATCATTAGCGCACCACCCACTGCGGGTGACACGTTCAGCACAGACACCACGGGATGTATTGGACTTCTATCCAGGATCATTACGCCCGGCATGTTTTCGTATGTCGGTAACTCACTAGGCTTAATGTACATGGAGTGTGCGGCCACGAACAGACCTATATAGCCAGCAGCGATCATGCCCCAGATAATCTGACCCTCAGCACCGATGTTCCAAACTGCGGCACTGAAGGAGATTATGAGTGCTACACCCAAGATCGTTAAGAGGACGAAGGGTCTGAGGAGTTGCGGGGATACGAAAGACTGAGCTATTATGGTGTAGACGAGCGTTGGTGGGACCCTAGCTAGGACGAGGAGAGCTATTGACGCGATAACTATGCCTATTATTATGGATAAAAGGGGGATTATTATCCCACCAAACCTTAAGGGCTTGATTCTACGGGTTACGACTAACCTCATGTTACATCACCATTAACTTTTCAACCTGATCACGATCCGCCTTCTCAGCGGGGAACACACCAACTATCTTACCAGCATTCATCACCGCTATCGTGTCACTGACCTGGAAGATCTCATCTAAGTCCTCGGACACCATTAATACGGCTATCCTGTCCTTGAGAACTTTATTCTTAATTGTCTTCCTAACGGCTATGGCTGTGACCTCGTCAAGAGCTCGTGTCGGGTTATATGCCACTAGGAGTTTCCTAGCTACGGATAATTCCCTCCCGACTAACACCTTCATTAGGTTGCCGCCGGAGAGTAGCTTCACTGGTGTTTTGCTTGATGGTGTAATGACCTTGAATTCCTTAATTAACCTCTCCGCTAGGTCTCTCATTTGGCTCCACTTTATGAAGCCTTGAGCTATTAACGGTAGCATAGCCAGGTTCTCCTCAATATTATTCTCCATGGATACACCGAACTTCAGTGGCTCATCAGGTATGTAGCCAACCCCTATCTTCCTAATAACGCCTGTTCCTTTGTTAGTAACGTCCTTCAGGCCGCCGTTAGTCCTTAATAGTACTTGTCCCTTCCTAACTTTCCTTAAGCCCATTACTGCCTGAATGAGTTCCAATTGCCCGTTACCGGCAACACCGGCTATACCTACGATCTCTCCTGCTCTTACTTGGAGCTTAACGCCCTTAACAGCGAATGCACCATAATCGCCCATTACCCAAAGATCCTTTACCTCCAGCATAACCTTATCTTCAGGCGTTGACAGTGGTAGGCGCTCATACGTTATTTCAGCTGACCTTTCGCCAAACATCATCCTCCTGACGGTGTCTATCGTTGCATTCTTAGCCTCGATCGTGCCAACATACTTACCTCTTCTTAGCACGGTTATCCTGTCGGCTGCCTCGAGCGCTTCAGGTATCTTGTGGGTAATGAGTATGACTGAACCGCCCTGTGACACGAATTTCTTCATGAACTTGTAGAACTTTCTCTTCTCACGAATAGGTAGGAACGTTATTGCCTCGTCAAGCATTAATACCTTAGCGCCAAGTATGACTGCCCTGAGAAGCTCAACCAGTTGCTTCTGCGTGTAGCTTAGCTTCCAAACTTCTGTGTTCGGGTCTACACGTATTCCAACTTCCTTGCTCTCCTCCCTGATGTAGTCCTCGATCTTCCTCACTTTAGTCATGAGTCCGTACTTCTCTAGGCCTAGAATAATGTTCTCGGCAATAGTCAGTGAACCGATTATCTGGGGTATCTGGGACACTAGCGAAATTCCATGCCTTATAGCGTCGATGGGGGACGTGAACGTGACCTTTTTACCGTCAACTATTACGTCCCCACTGTCAGGCACGTATATGCCGTAGAGGATCTTAACGAATGTGGTCTTACCAGCCCCGTTCTCACCTAAGAGTGCGTGAATCTCGCCTTTACGAAGTTCGAACTTAACGTTATCTAATGCAGTGACTCCTGGGAACCTCTTCACAAGGTTTTTAACTAAAACAGTGATGCCCCCCATTTCCCGGGAGGTTCGGATTTGTGAAAAATTATCCTGATTTTGTGCAACGGCTGACATGTATGACCCCCTTTACTTCTTACCTACTATGCGTACCCAGCTCACAAACCAGTCCATGTTCCACAGGGCATCATGCCCTAACCTAGCACCGTCAGGTATGCTTACCTTAGCACCGCTTGAGATCTTGTAACCACTCAACGGGCCAGTGAACGGGTCGAATATCGGGGCAACTTTGTAGACCTTCTCCTTGCCACCGATGTCAATAGTAGTGATATTCTCGTACTTGTGACTTGTGGCTAGGCTCTGGAAAGCCAGTTCCATTGGCGCGTTCCTCATTTGCTCATACCTGAGCTGTACGAGGTCATAAACGCTCATCTTCTTACCAGTCACCTTATCGGTGACTTCAATCTTCTTCAATTCAGGTACGTACTTCGGGTTGATGTGCATTACTGAGCCGTTCTCATAAATATGGCAACCTAGGTCAACAGCACCAGTGTTCAGCAGGTACCAGTAGTCAACGTTCTCTAAGTTGTACGGTGTGTAGACACCGGCCTTGATCTTGCCCAAGATATCGGCGTAAATTACCTCCCACCTGACTAGCTGGCCGCTAACAACAACGTCAGGTCCGTAGCTATATCCTGGGCTGTAGTGGCTAAATACGTACACCATCTTATGCTGTTGCTTATAGAGTTGCTCAGCATATTCGATGATGGCGGTTGAGTCCTCAGTGAAAGCAATAACGTCTACGTTGTACTGGTTGATTAAGGTCTGGGCAGCCTGTCTAGCGGCGGTCGGGTTAAACCAAGCACCGATTTCTATCACATAGACTTGAATATCCTTGCCTAGCTGTTCCCCTACCTCCTTCGCACCAATAGCGTAGGCGTTGATATGCCTTACGACCTCAGGTATTAGGAAGGCAGCCACATATCCGATGTGGCCAGTCTTAGTTAAGGCGCCAGCCATTAAACCATTGAGATAATATGTTTGGTATAGGTCGGCAAAGTAGGTACCCATATTCTTGTACCTTAGGTAGCCACTACAGTGGAAGAACATTAGGTTCGGGTGAAGCTTAGCCTCGTCGAGCGTGCCCTCCATGTAGCCAAAGGAGGTCGTGAAGAACACCTCATAACCCTTGCTAATCAACGTTTCTATGACATCCTTAGACTTGCCTTCAGGAACGTTCTCAACGTAAGTCATCTCTAGCCAGTCCTTGTAAAGGGATACGACAACTCTCCTACCAAGGTCATGCATGTAGGTCCAGCCGAAATCACCGACCGGGCCAATGTAAATCCATGCGGCCTTAACTTTACTTGGTGGGGTCCATGAAGGTATTCCTCCACCGCCAGTGGTTGAGGTCACGGTCTTCGTAACAGTTACTGTGCCTCCTCCACCGCTCGCAGTAACGGTCTTAGTTACTGTTGTTGTCTTACTTGGCGCCATACTCATGCCAGCGTAGAAGGCGGCGATACCAACGATTATTATAGCTATTACGAACCCAGCTATTAAGGCTGTCTTTGACAAGGTTGGAATTCACCAATGAGATGTAATAAGTGTGCCTTTAAAAAAATGTTTGAACCCGATAATGGAGTATTAAATCCCCACTTAAGGGATGAATCATGCCGTAATTATTACGTGAATAAGTTAACTGTTGTTGTTAAATAAGAATTAACCTAGTGTACGGTGTATATAAGATAGACGTTGTTATGAAATTAACGCTCAGACACAGGTTCTCAAGCATAGAATTGATCACCCCTTGTTCACGGTAAAGCAGTTAATACATTATACTGAGAACAAGGAAAGTATTACGTGGTGGTAAAATGCCCGAGGAAGAAAGTAAGGGTCGGGAAAACTTGGAGAAAGAGCTGGCGGAAAGCATTGCAAAACTAGTAATAGCAAAAATTAACGCGCAAGGCCTGGATGAGGAAATAAAGAAAAGAATAGAAGAGAAGGTTCGGAAAGCGCTTGAGAAGCGAGACGTATCAGGTAAGGAGAGGGAGGACGCTCTGAGAGAGTATTGGGAAGTTAAAGCTCCGTTAATGGCTGTATCGGAGTTCCTAAGGGATCTTAAGGAGCCCGTTGCAGACCTCATTAAAGCCATAACGGGCGGGCTCAGCGGGGATCAGGTCGGCAAGGACGTGGCCCAGTTCTACAAGCACTTAATCGAGGCCGGGATCGATAAGGAGTTAGCGCGTGAGATAACCCTAGAGTACTTCAGAAAGAGGACATCTATGGCCGACCTAGGCTCCATGCTAATGAAGATGTTCTCTAAGGGCAAAGGCTTCATAATTACTGGAAAGCCCCACCAAGAGGAAAAGGAGATCGAGGAGGAAGAAGAGGAGAGGGAGGAGGGGGAGTCATAATCCCCCTCGGGGAACCCGCCCCAGGCATGAAACCTAGGTTTTCCCATATTAAACTAATGGTTTAAACTAATGTAAATCTTTCCCTTCATTAATTAGAGAAGGGCTAGCGGGGAACAATATTGAATGAGGAGGAGCGGCGAAGTAGTGCGGAGGAAAGGCTTGCCAGGATAGAGAGGTTACTAGAGGTAGTGTTGCGGAAACTCCAGGTACTTGAGGAATTCTTAACTGCGTCAGGTGCTGGCCCCGAAGCCTCGTTGGCGGTGGAGTTAGCTATGGTCTTCTCCCTACCAGCGCATCAGGCAGTGAAGATGGCCTCGAAGGTCACTGAATTGGCTAAGATGGCCGGCATTAGTGACCCTATAAGCATAGCCATACTTGAGGTGCTAGCGGTCTCTAATAAGCCATTGACGGTAAGTGAAGTTACTAGAAGGGTGCGAAAGGTGAGGGGGATGGCGTCGCGCAGGATAGTGGCTGACCGGATACGTAAGCTCAGCGATAAGGGATTAGTGAAGGTTAGGAAAGCTGGGAAGAAAGTCCTAGTTAGCATGGAGTAATACCTACGGGTGAGAGGAAGTTGGGGTTGAGGGAATGGAAGGTGAGGCTCACCAAAGTCACGGCGATCCTATCCCTAGCCTTACTAGGCTTCACGACCTTATTGGCTCTCGCTGAGATCGCTCTTTACATGTTCCTATGGATCAGCTTCAAACGCTTGGTAGAACCCGTGAGGTTCTTCATTAACGCAGTTATTCGCGGGGTTCCCCCTAGCTTAGCAATGGAGCTCGCAAGGATATATAGAGGGGAGGTGCTGGCAAACTTCTCTGTGAGGAACTTAATTAAAATATTATTAACTGGTGCGGAGATACAGAAATCCATGAAGCGGTTTAGAGGGTAAGACCTTATTAACGCGGCGGAACCCTATCCTTAATCGAGAGGGTAGGATTATTGAGGTAGCGGAGGTGTAGCGCGTTAGCGGGCAAGGTATTGCTGGTACTAATGAATAAGGACAACGCCGAAGGACTGAGAAAGTGCTTAGAGACCCTAGCTAATCAAGAGGAATGTAGGTTATGCGAGTGCTTCGACATCCTAGTGATGGACGGTCACTCGAGGGACGGCTCGGATAAGGTTGCGGAGGAATTCAGCAAGCGCTATGGCTGTATCAAGTTAGTGAAGCAAGCGGTCAAGGGAGGCGTTGGTCCGGCACGCGCTGAGGTCGTTAAGTACGCTATGGAGAACGGATACCAATATATAATCTGGGGTGATTCAGAAAACATCTACACGCCTAAGTACGTTAATTCACTAATTGAATGCGTGGACGATGACCACGAGGTCTTCTCAGGTTTCACCAAGGTTAAGCACACGTCCATATGGTCCAGAATATTCTTCTGGTACCACGCCTACCACATGCTCTTCAGCTACGTTAGGGAACGTCACGCACCAGGTAACAATAAACTCACGAAGACCACGGTATTTAATAAGGCCATGTATCCACCCTCAGCAAGAAGCGATGACTTTTACTTTAGCATACTAGCACTAAAACGCGGGGTAAAGTTCCGCCACTGTCCCAACGCTGAGGTTATGGTCACCATGCCATCAAGCTTCGAGGAAATTAAGGCGTGGCAAAGATCCAGAGTTAAAGGGTTGGTTGAGGGGGCATACATGACAGGAATGGGCTTTCCCCCGGACCTACCTCCCTGGGCCGCATTTACATTACTTCCATTAGCCATAATTACTCTCATAGTAGTTGCTGTGACAACGTCTCTCCCAGTTAGCGTGATTCCATATTCCTTGTTAGGCGTAATTGCTCTAGCTATTGTATGGCTTATTGCTAAGCTAGAGGATTTAGCGACTAAGGCTTATAGTGAGCCAAGGAGGTTTCAAGGCATCCTTGGGTTCCTCGGGATGTACCTGCACGCGCTCTTCACGACGTACTACTCCCTAAAGTACCTAGTAAGGATGCGGAACGAGCGGAAGGAACTCAAAGCAAGGCTCGAGAACGTTCTAAGACGCTTTGGTTTCAACCCGTCCCTAGCTAGGTTAAAACATTAGAACATCAGTGTTAAAGGAGACCCTCCTCCTTTAAGGTGTTTATGATCTCTTCGGTCTTTCTCCTGTCAAATGCTTTCTGGCGAACCCTATCCTCTAATCCCCTGACTCCAAACATGTATGAATAGTTGCTTAGCAACTTGCGCTTACCAGACCACTCTATTAACGGTATGGGCCTCTTTAAGAAACCGTAGTGCCCTTTCTCACTAAGTATAACTACAGGCAAGTCACCACCGCGGGCGTAGTGCGGGGTCTTAATCACTCTCTCACCGTACTCCTTAACCGCTATCTCCCAGACCCTCTCAGTACCCTCCTTACCTATGTCTATGCTTTCCCTAGACGCAATGGCCGTTAAGTCGGCTATTTCATCCACCTTCATGTACGCGACAACATAAACTCCTCGGTCTGTACGCATGAACGCCCTCCTGATCTCGGTGAATCCGTGCTTAACGTCAAAAAATCCTTGCGGGTACCTAGCTAAACCCGCCGCGAAGAAGATATAGCACTCCTTCTCCTTATACTCCCTGAAACTCTTAGGTATTCTCCCACCTGCTGAGCGCCAGTAATCACTGTAAACCCCTATGTCAAGCCTGGGGTCCCAGTGCGCGACTACTTCATTAATGTGGTAGCTGGATCCCCCGACTAAGACGTAGTCGCTGGGTAAATACCTTGAGAGATTATCAGGGAAGCACCTGCACGGTATCCTATCATACCGAAATTCCTCTGCTACCCCCGACCTTATCAACCTCCCTCTAAACTCCGGTACAGGGAGCGCCTCAAAGCAACCCTCAAACATTGGTGAGTAATAACCACCGTCTGCTGTCTCGAAAAACACCCTCAGCAGTAGAGACTCGCCTATTTCAGTCATAACTCCACACGCCAATACTTTTTAACGAGACTAAATAAAAGCATACTATCCTTCCTCATCCTTATTTTCCTCATCCATGGCGTTAAGGATAGCATCAATAATGTTCTTTAATTCCTGGAGTGACTCCTTAACTTCCTCTTCCTTCATTCCGCTAGCCTCGATCATTCCTAGGGCCTGCCTAACAGCCCTAGCAAACGCTTCCTCAGAACCAACACCTCTTTTTCTCCAGTGCCTGTAGAGCCGCAATGCCGAGATCACGGCTCCCTCAACATATCTCTTCCTTCTTTCACCTTCGGATAACCACAAGAACCTCGACCTCCAACACTCCAAGAGGAATCTAGTAGGCACTATACACATTTAAATAATGCGATGAATCTTTAAAAGTAAGTGTACTGGTGCTGCGAGGCTTGAGTAGGGCGCGAGCTTCTTGGGAAAGGGAAAAGTGTCTCTCTAGCCCTGCGGCACTACCCTTCCTAACGTTGGACTTCATCATCGTTAATGCTCGATCATTAATTGAACCGTGTGAAGTACCTCAATAATTACCTTAATTTCTGTGCTGACGGACGCGCCGCCCTTACCAGCCTTCACACTTACCTCGCGCTGTATCTTCGTCAGCACCTCAATACTGGTTTTAACAATCTTCAACGCTCCTGCAGCGTCACCGTCCTTTAGGAGGGTGATCGCCTTGCTTAAACTTACTTGAACCTCACGAATCTTGCTGACCTGTGTAGACGTTAACACTTTGCTTGCTTTGCCTAGAGTCATTACTTTCTCTAACTGCTTCACCACCATCCTTAACTCGGTCTCCAGGGTAGCTGACTTACTCGTCTGAGCTTGCTTAGCTATGCTCTCCATTGAGTGTAGACTTTCTCGAACCTGCTCTATTATTGTCTTAAGCTCATGGTCCATCTTCCTTAGGGTGATCCTCACTTGGTTAGTGAAGGGACCGCTCATTTTCTCCTGCATCATTTTGTTTGTCATGTTGCTGAGCTGAGCCACGGTTGCGTTAATTGCGTTTAAGCATTCCTTAACCTTATTTGGATCCCCCTTAACAAGGGCCTTCTCCAGCTCGCTGTAGTTGCCCTGTAATGCCTTCATGAGTTCACCCATTCTCGTGGCTTCATTAGCTATTTTGTTGCCCATACCCTTAGTCACGAGCTTAAGCTCCGTGTACGTCACGTTAACCTGCATTATGGTTGCCCTTAACTTTGCTAAGTCGCTCATTACGCTTCCTAGGTCAACTGCGTGCTTACTGCGGCACTTGACCTCATGCGATATGCTTACTAGTACCTTTGCCTGGTTAGTCATGAACAGTAACTTCTCCACCTCAGTCACGTTTACTGGTGTGGTTGTGCCCATTACCTCCTTCTCAATCCTCATTAACTTCTGAGTTAGGTTCTGCGCGATCCTCATTAGTTCCTGCGCCATTACTGTTAAGTTCTGCTCCTGCGCTTTCTGTGCTACCTGCATTATTCTCTTGACTTCATCCCACATTGCCTTAAGTTGCTCCATCATCCTGGCCTTCACCGTCTCCTGTAGTCTCTTAGCAGCGTAGTCGTTAAGGGTCTCACGCACGTTTGCTAGGTCCTTCACTACCTTCTCCAATGTAGTAGTTGCGTAGGTTTTGTTGAGTGCTTCAGTACCATTTATTACCTTAGCTAGGTGCTTGGATAACTCGCTGAGAGCATTGATGTCATTCCGCAGGATTGCCTTTAGTTCCTCGGCGATCGTCACGTTAATTGCGCCTTTCTCCTCGGCCCTCATGGTCGCGTTTAGTAGTACATGCGCTGTCCTATTGAGGGCCTTTACCTTGCCCTCGTACCTTATAGCCTCTATGATGCTTTCGTTCGCCTTAACCCTATATTTCTGCGCTAGTAGCTCGAGCGCTTTCCTGACCTTAGTTAGGCCTTCCTGCGCGTACTTCACTGCAGTGGTGTAGTTGCCAGTCATGCTTGCCTGGATCGCGAGTTTCAGTGATTGATTTGCCTCCATGATCAGTTGCCACTCGGTGCTGTTCCTGCTTATGTTGAGAGTCATTAGCTTGTTGATCGCGGTCTGTATTGAGATGTTCAGCGACCTTATCATTACCATGGAGACGTTAACATCTGCACTAATCGTTACGGTAGTTGTCGAGGTTGAATTATCCT
>Ga0256842_1000948_pt1 | contig 24872 bp, 19 predicted proteins | sample 4559240metaG_FD_185973 | JGI IMG/M metagenome (GOLD analysis project Ga0256842, IMG submission 185973) | Hydrothermal vent microbial communities from Guaymas Basin, Mexico - 4559-240 | ecosystem: Environmental > Aquatic > Marine > Hydrothermal vents | place: Mexico: Guaymas Basin | collected... | reverse complement strand
ATCATAATTCTTTTTACATTCCCATTCACATTCTGATGGCTCTTCCCACCTTTTACCATTATAAGATACTTCTACCATATCTTTGATAGCTTTAGCATGCCTTGGTATATTAATCGCTTTACACATTATTTCTTTTTTATTTACACATTGATTATCAATAATTGTATAACCATCTTCACAAGATAGAGGGAAAATTTTAAATACTAAATTTTTACCAAACTTGTTTAATCTTTCATAGTTATTTAGTTTATCTTTATAATATATACTTATAGTACTTATTCTATTACCTGTTTCCACATTAATTAAAGATATTTTAAATTTATATAATTTATTATTCTTTTTTTGAACTTTTAATAAAACTATACTATTAGCTGCAAACATTTGACCTACTTGTATAACACAACTATCTTTATAACATTCTGTTTTTTGTTGTTCTGATTGTTGCTTTAAAGCTTCTTCTTGAGTTTCTTTATCTATAAAAGTTTTACCTCTTTTGGTTAAAGCTTCCTCTACTCCATCACGAAAATCATCAGGAATTTCTATTTTAGACTTAATATTAAAAAATACCGTGTTATGTTCTTCTGAAAACAACATAGTTGTAAATAAATAAAAAAACAATAATATCAACACCTTCATAATTATCTCCAAAATATAATACAAAATTAATATATCATACTTTTTATAATATGTTAAATAAAAAAATCTTGCCAAATTCAAGTTTACAAGTTATATTAATATAGGAGGATAAAATGGTAAAAAAGAATGAAAAAAGAAAACTTAGAATAATATAATAAATAGAATGTAAAGTTGTAGCAGTGCTACGACTCATTCAAAAAAAAGAACAAAATTAGAAAAATGTCAAAAAGCTGACTAATATTAATTATAATACAAAAATATAAAATATTCAAAAATAAGACCTTTTTGGCTTATTTTTCCCTGTAATAACAGCTTATATAGTTATTTATAACTTTATAACTGGTATGAAAGGGCAATAAAAAATAAAATCTAACAAAGGAAAAAACTTTGCTTATTTAAAACTGAATGATTGGAGATAATTATGAAAATTATACTGCTCACCCTACTCTCTTTTAATATATTTGCACTGCAATTAAACTCTTTAAATATTGAATTAAAATTTAAAATAAAAAATGAACTCAATAAAAAAATTAAAGATTTTAAAATTAAAGAATATAGGCTCCCTACCCTTAAAGGTGTAAAATCTATAGATGAAGTAAAAAAAATAGAGTTTTTAGGAAATGATTTCTTTGGCTCAACGGCAATAACAATTAAAACTAATAAAAAGAAGTTCTTCGGATCTATTATAATATCTCAGAAAATAAAAAATCTATATGCAAAAAGAATTATTAAAAAAAATGAAATCTTCACTAAAGATGATTTTGAAACAACAGAAATATATCAAACAAATAAAAATTACAAAAATGCAATTAGCTCGTACAATCAAATTAAAGGAAAAGTCGCTAAAATAACAATTAAGCCATATAAAAAAATATATATACATCAATTTGAAGCACCAACTATAATTAAAAAAGGAGATGATGTTACAATTAAAGCAAAAAAAGGAAATTTGATAATATCAATGAAAGGAATAGCTAAACAAAATGGAAAATTAGGAAAATATATTATGGTAAAATCTAATTTCAACAATAAAATCCTTAGAGCAAGAGTTATTGCAACTAAAAAGGTTGATATTTTTATAGGAGAGTAAAATGAAAAGCTTATTTTTTATTTTTTTTATTATATTATGGGGAGTAACATCATCATGTGTTCCTCATATAGCTCCATATAAGGCCAAAAAAAGGATATACCACTATGAAGGTGGACTTAGAGAACAAAAAGCCACTCAAGAAGGCTCCTTGTGGAGTGAATCTAGTAATATGAATAATTTATTCTCTACTCATAAAACACTTAGCATTGGTGATATCATTACCATTAAAATTTATGATTCTGCAAGTGCAAGTGGACAAGCTAATACAGAAACAAGTAAAGAAACAAATACAGATATTTCAGTTTCAGCAATGATGAACTTTATGAACTATCTTTCAGCTCAATATCCAAATATAGACAAAGAAGCTTTAATTAAGCAAGCCTATAAACATGATTTTAAGGGAGATGGTAAAACATCAAGAAAAGGAATTTTAACTGCAACAATTACAGCCACAATTAAGCAAGTCTTGCCATCTAATAATTATTTTATTGAAGGGCAAAAAGTTATTTTAGTAAATAAAGAAGAACAACATTTTTATATTAGTGGAGTAATAAGACCAAAAGATATTTCAGATGAGAATATTGTTAATTCTGATAGAATTGCAAATGCTCAAATTGAATTCACCGGAAGAGGAAGTATTTCAGATAAACAATCAGAAGGTTGGTTTAGCAGATTTTTAGATTTTGTATGGCCATTTTAAACCACACGACAAAAATGTCTTTATTCTGTATGCTTAAAATCATTCAAAACTTAAAATATATAAACATCTAGCCATAAAAAGCACTTTTTAAAGTACACAGTTAGTATTATTTTTGTGTTATAGACAAAAATGTCATAAAAATTTACTTATAATACCCTAAAAAAAAAAAATAAATAGAATACACTATAAACACTCACTTTTATTGTCTTGGAAAATTATTTGCTAGAATAGTAATTAGTTTTTAGGAGGCGCTCAATGAGTATTAATAAAGCAAATAAAAATTCTAATAAAGCTCTATCTACTTACAAGCATAAAACACCTTTAAATATATACTTATCTCAACTAGGAAATAGTGATATTTTAACAACAGAAGAAGAATACCTTCTAACTTCTAAAATGCATATACTAAAAAATGAAATTATAGATAACTACCTTGAATTAGAACATGGTAGAATCCTTTTTATAAAAAAAATTGAATCAATCATTAATAACAAATCATCAATAAATTCTCTTTATTATGGATACACAACATTAAAAGACTTTAATGAAAACAATGAAATTTCCTTAAAACTATACTTAGAAAACCTAATTGAATTAAATAATAAAAATAAAATTAATGAATTTATTAAATACTCAAAATACTTTTCATTAAATTTAAATGTTATAAAATACTTAAGAAAAGAGTTTGAAAGAATTAATTACAAATATGCTTCTAACCTAAATGAAATAAAAAGATTTTTGCTAAAAAATGGAATACCTCCATTAACATTAAATCAAGTAGAAAAAATTATGCTTTCAGAAAATCCACTTAATATAATTTCAAAATTTAAAACTAAAAAACATCAATCAATAAAAGATATTTTAATAGAAAAATGTGATAAATATATTAAAATTAACAAAGAAATTCATAATTCAACAAAACTAACAAATAAGCAAGTCCTAACTTTTCAAAATGAATTACAAAAATATTACACAGAACTAGATAGATTTAGAGAAATTATTGCTGAAGCTAATTTAAGATTAGTTATTTCTATTGCTAAAAAATATCAAAATAGAGGACTTAGTTTTGGGGATTTAATACAAGAAGGGAATATAGGATTAATAAAAGCAATCGATAGATTTGATTACAAAAAAGGAAATAAGTTATCAACTTACGCAACATGGTGGATAAAACAATCTATAATAAGGTCTTTAGAAGAAAAAGTTAGAGAAATAAGAATACCCTCTCATGTACAAGAAAATATCAATTACTTAAATAAATTTATATTAAACTTTACATCAAAACATAAAAGAAGGCCTACAGACAAAGAAATAATAAAAGAGTTAAGAATAAAACCTAAAGATTTAAAGTTATACTACCTTGTTAATAAATCAACTCAATCTCTAGATGTTTCAATAAAAGATGATGGCAATCAACTATATTCAATTATTCCAAACAATAATATAAAAGGACCATTAAAAAATTCTGAAGAAGCTGTTTTAAAAGAACAAGTTGACCTTTTACTTTCTAAATTAAGCCCTAAAGAAGAAAAAATAATAAAGCTTAGGTTTGGATTAGGAAATTTTACCCAAAAAACCCTTGAAGAAGTTGGTAATGAGTTTTTTCTTACAAGAGAAAGAATTAGACAAATAGAAAAAATAGCATTAAATAAACTTAGAGCAATGGAAAACTTTAAATCACTTTTAGTTTTTATTGAAAACTAAATTATTGTAAAAAATAAAATAAATAAATACATATTAAATATGTAATGATTTCCTAATAAAAATCAAAAGGAGAAAAAACATAAAAATCAATAAAAGATTATCACTTCCTTTTCCATAATTACAACTACTAGGCTTTTTGTAACTTTCATCAATTTGACCATCACAATTATTATCTAATTTATCATTAGTATCATCTAATTTTGAATAATTTTTAATATTATCATAATTTTCTACCCAACCATTTACCCCCATACAAATCATAAGACTATCCAAACAAACGCCATTTTGATTTATATTTTTAGGAGCTGTTAAATTGTTATCAATTTCTCCATCACAATTATTATCAAATCCATCACATGTTATTTCTATGGATTCATAATTTTTGATTTCAGAATAATCAGGTTCTACCCAACCATTAACGCCATCACATATCTTTTTTTGCCCCTTACAAACACCATTTTGCTTATTAGAATCAGGAATATTAAGGGCTTCATCTATATTTCCATCACAATTATTATCAATTCCATCACAAATTTCTACACCAGCGTTTGTTTCAGTGCATTTATTTTCAGTTGTTAATTTAATTTTATATTTTCCAACTTTATCATCATAAGCTTTAACAAAAAAATAATATCTACCATTACTTTCGGGCTCAAAAATGATTTTTGACATATAGTTTTCACCACTAGTATCTATATCATCATTTTCGGTAACATATTCTCCATTTGAATCAAAAATAATTAATATTGTGTCATCTAAACCATCATTTATTGTTTCAATTGTATATTCACTGTAATTATTTAAATCAAGATAAAAAACATCAATATCATTAATATAATTAATTTCAGCACTTAAATCATTTTTTAAGATATCTGAATCTGAAATATTTTCTATAGAATTAGGAAAATCATCTATTCTTTCTGTTTCGGAAATACTTAAGCTATAAATGGCAATTGTTTCATGCTCATAAGTGTAGGTTTCTAAATAAACAACTTGATTTACTTCTGAAAAATAATTAATTTTAGAACATCTATCAACTCCACCATCATCATCTTCTAAAATAATATTTCCATTTTCATCTAAAAGTTTCATATATGTATCATAAGATGAACACTCTGTTTCAAAGGTATATGAAAACCCTTTTTTTAAATTAAGTTTCATAAAATCAGTATCTAATCTTCTATGAATTGAATGATTAGTTGTTTCTAAATTTTCATTATAATAAGCTTCTTGCATAGAATTATCGGGTTCATATTCATCTTCATTAAAGTAAAATTCTCTTGTAATAAAATCATCCCATGAGGTATTTATACTCCAGTTAGAATTTAAGTATAAATCTTCTTCACCTTCACTAAAAGTACTACCAGCATTCATAAAAATGGTAAAACCTGTTGCTTTTGTATAATCAGCGATATCAGTATTTTTTCCCTTAGAGAGCACAACTGCACTAAAATAATCATTTAAAATAGGTGCTATCCATTGAGCTTTAATGTCATCATTCACTAATAATATTAAATTATTAAAAAACATTCCAAAGTCTTTATAGTATTCTTCAGTTTCCATGCTTAGAGTATTAGAATAAGCTGTTAATATTTCAAAATCAATACTGTGATTATCTTGATATTGTAAGGCGAAATTATTTATATTTTCCGTCAAAGACGGGATATAACTTAAATCAATACATGATATCGTAGCTCCAACAGAATCTAAAGAAGAATTGACTACTGATTTACATAAAGACCTTGCAGTTTTATCACTTTGCTTAAATAAATCTAGTAAAGTATAATACTCCCAACCACTAGCATTTTCAGTTTCTTCACTGAAGGCTAAAAACCGACTGTATTTTTCAGAGGAATAAGTAACTTCCCACATTCCCATTAAACAGGCATCTAAGCCTAAAAAATCAAGCTTCTTACCCAAAGATTGCTTAATTTGTGAAAGCATTGCTTCAAAATCTCCATTTGCAACAGAAATATGGTTTCCACTTGTATCATCAACGGAAATAGATTTTTGAAATTTTCTATTTAAACTCTTTTTCTGCCAACCACTACCATGATCCCACATAATAAGAGCATAATTATCAGCAGGATAATTATTTTTTCCCCAGTTTACAAAATCAACAATAGTATGATAATCACCACTATCAACTTCTCCTAAATCACTAATTTCAGTTGAAGTAATTGTATCTACATCATAATCAGTTGTAACATAAAATCTTTTTGCACTACTCCAATTAGCTTGTGAGTTTGCTTCAAATCTATCATATTGAACTAAAATATTTATATTCTCATCAGAGCCAATAATTTCTAATTCATTTAAATCCATAAAAGCATATTCATCTAAACTATTATCGCCATTAATAAACACCATTATGGTCCATTCTTTTGCATATAAAAAAGAGGTTACCAAAAAGAAAAATATTATTATTATTTTCATATAATCCCCATAAAAACACTCTACATTAACAATAAAATAAAAAATTATCAAATAATATAATTTTTTATTTAAAATATTCCGAATATAATTTAGTATATTAATGTAGGGAGGTTAAATGTCTCGTTCTGATAACAATGAAGTGCTTCTAGAAATGCAAACCCAGTTAAGGTATTCTATTGAAGTAATTCAAAAATTAGGCAAGTTAGATTTTTCTGAAAACTTAAAGCATAATAGTGATGTTGCTCAAATAAATGAGTATATTGATTTAGTGAATAAAACAAAAAATAAAGTTGCGAATATTATTTTTGGTGTACTTAAATCATCAAATGCACTTTTAGCATCATCTAAAGAAATGCAAGAAACATCTAAAGAAACAATGAATAAAATAACTAAAATTGATACAGAAATTATTGAAGTAAACAATGCAGCTGAAATCATGAATAATAATATGAACTCAGTGGCATCTGCAACAGAAGAATTAAGTATTAATATGGATATAGTATCAAAAAGAGCTCAAGATTCTTCTGATAATGTTAATTCAGTCGCAACAGCAACAGAAGAAATGACTGCGACCGTTTCAGAAATAGCAAGAAATGCAGAAGATGCTCGAAATATAGTTGCAAAAGCAGTTGAAGCCGTTATAAATGCAAATAATAGAGTTCAAGAGCTCGGTAAAGCAGCCAAGGATATTAGTAATGTAACTTCATCAATAGCCGATATATCAAATCAAACTAAGCTACTAGCCCTTAATGCTACGATTGAAGCCGCAAGAGCTGGAGAAGCAGGTAGAGGTTTCGCTGTTGTTGCAGAAGAAGTAAAAAAACTTGCAAATCAAACCAATACAGCAACTAGTGAAATAAAACAAAAAGTAGATACCATGCAAACCGCAACAAAAACAACAATAGATGAAATAGAAAGTATTAATCAGGTTATAAATAATGTTAATGAAATCGTTACATCCATTGCTACTTCAGTAGAAGAACAATCAATTACAACCAATGATATGTCATCAAGTATTTCATCAGCTGCAAATGGTATTGAAGATATGACTATGGCCGTTCAAGAAGCGTCTATTGCAATAAATGAAATAACTAAAAATATTACAGAAGCAAATAATATGACTAATCAAGTTTCAAATTCAATTACTGATATTGCAAAAACAAGTAAAAACCTAAAATCTGATTCAACGAATCTATATATTAATGCAATGGAAATTACATCTAAATCAGAAGATGTTATATTACTAGTTAAAAGATTTAAATTAACCTCTGATTTAACAAATAAAGCTAAACAAGTAGATAAGTCACTATTTACATTCAATGAAAGTTGGAGTGTGAAGGTTAAAGAACTAGACAATGAACATTCTGGAATATTTGATAGAATAAATAAACTACACAAAGCAATCAAAAGTAATGCAACGAAAGAAGAAATGATTAAAATAGTAATTGATTTAACAGATTTCACAGAAAAACATTTTGATGACGAAGAAGAACTCATGAATAAAATAAATTATTCAGGACTTTCTGAACAAATTAGAATCCATAAAGCACTAATTGCTAAATTAAGAACAATTATTAAAGACTTGCAATCAGATAAAGATGTTGACTTTATAGACATAATGGCTTTCGCAAAAGGTTGGCTACAAGATCATATTTTAGGAATGGATAGTAAATACTCCCAATCTATGAATGAAAATGGTATTTTTTAATAAGTCCTTGCTCCAAAGATAGCTGTTCCCACTCTTATCATAGTTGCACCTTCTTCTATTGCAAGTTTATAATCATTACTCATTCCCATAGACAGTTCTTTTATATCATGAAACCCTTGAGTATTTAAATTATTCCTTAAATTTCTAAGTTTTGCAAAAATGGGCCTAATTTCTTCTAAATTGTCAGTAAAATAGGGCATAGTCATTAAACCAACTACTTTTATATTGTCATATTTAGAAATTTTTTCTATAAATGGGATTAATTCGTTTTCAGCTATCCCTGCCTTAGTTGCTTCTTGAGTTAAGTTTAACTGAACAAGAATATTTTGAATTTTATTTAACTTTTTAGCCTCATTGTTGATAACTTTCGCTAATTTTTCTCTATCAACTGAATGAATTAACTCAACTTTATCTATTATCATAGAAACTTTATTAGTTTGCAAAGGGCCAATGAAATGAAATATTGGTTTTTCACCACTAAAATTTTCATATTTTTCTTTTAATTCTTGAGCATAATTTTCACCAAATAAATGATGATTTAAAGAATTAAGTATTTCTATATCAGATAGAGGTTTTTTTTTAGAGACAGCAATTATTTTTACATCATTAGACTTATATTCTGATTTTATAAAATTTATCTGCTCTTTAATATCTAATAAATTATGGAATAAAAATCTATCTCTCATTACTGAGCCTCCGCAACAAGAAAAGGAAATAAAGCAGAACACTTATTTTCTTCACAAGTAGTATTTTCAGTATAAGTTTTAGAAACAGTTACATAAAATGTTTCTGCTCTTTTAAAGCTTATGTTAAATCCATCAACTTCATAATCTCCCTCAACACAATCTGTTGGAGTATAAGTACCATCTCCATTATCAACCCTTGTTTCACAAACCCATTCTAAACCTGTAGCATCTGTTAATTCACCTTTACCATTACCCTCATAAACTTCATTTATAATAACTTTATGAGCAATATTTACTACAAAATCCCCATCATTTCTATCATAAGTCAACTCTAACTTGGTTATAATATTAGCATTAACATCTATTTGTACATGAGTACTTTCCTTTCCATCTTTTGTAACCCATACATCATAAGTTCCAACAGTAGAAAATTTATATTCACCATCTTCATTTTTAACTAATCCCTCTGGATTGGAATGAAACTCAACAGTATCAGGCTCAAGTTTACCTTGTTTTCCTCCTTCAAAAGTTGCGATAATATTCCAAATAACTGATTGATGTAAAAATATTGAATCACCTGAATTACTCTTTAAGTCTATGCTCGCAATAATAGCATCTGTTACCTCAAAAGTAACTCTTGTACTTTCTATACCTTGATATTTACAATAAATCTCAACACTACCAGCCTTTTTAGCTTTAAATTCAATTTCACCATTACTATTTTTACTTGCAATACCGATTAATGAATTAGAACTATACCATCTAACTTTTTTTGAGATATCTTGAGCATCTGTTTCATTTTCATCATATACTCCCCATGCTCTAACAGTTTTCTTTTCTCCAACTAACACACTTGCTTTTTTAGCATCTGAAGAATTTTCAATATCAACTTCAATAGAAGTCAAAACATCTTTTAAAATTTCTGCTTCACATTTACTTGTTTTTGTATTGCAAACTTTATTATCAGTACAATCTGCATTAGTTTTACAGCCTGTGTCATCACTACCACCATCACTACCACTACAAGAATATGTAAATAATACAATCAAACTTAATAAACTAAGTAAAAATAACCTCATTATGTTCCTCCCAAATAAACACTTATGAATTATAACAAATAATTTAAAATTATCAACTATAAAAAAATATTATTAAAGTTCTTGAAAACACTCACAAATACATATCATTTCATTATTTTTTTATAAATTTATAAAAAAAATAGTTGAAATATTCATATAGATATGCTAATTATATCACACATCAACTGTGGGCCTATAGCTCAGTTGGTTAGAGCCACCGGCTCATAACCGGTCGGTCCCTGGTTCAAATCCAGGTAGGCCCACTTTTATTAACTTCTTTTAATAATCAAATAAAATGGCAATAATAAAAGATATATTAAATGTTTTAGAGAATAATTATCCTTTAAAATATTCAGAAAAATGGGATAAATCAGGATTACAAGTTGGAGATACCACAGTTAATACATCAAAAATTATATTAGCCTTGGACCCACTTGAAGAAGTTGTTAATTATGCCATTAAAAATAAGATAAATTTGATTATAACCCACCATCCTCTTGCATTAAAGGCTATTTTTCCTATTGATACTCAAACATACCTAGGAAGAGTTATAAAAAAAGCTATACTAAATAATATAACAATTTATTCAGCACATACTAATTTTGATTCGGTAGAACCAACTGTTAGTGATGCATTATTAGATAAATTAGATTTTAAGTATGAAAGTAAATCCTTCATTAAAAATAATACAGAAAATAATGTTGGATTTGGTCGTATTATTAAATTAAATAAAAAAATGGCTTATTCTGACATATTAAATGCTGTTAAAGAAAAATCTTTGGCAAAATATTTGCGTTTTGTTGGAGATATTGATAAAGTCATAGAAGTAATTGCCATAATGGGTGGCAGTGGAGCATCTTTTATTGAAGATGTTTATCAAAAAGGAGCTGATTTGTATATTACGGGTGACATAAAATATCATGATGCTAGATTAGCAGAACAATTAGGTTTATCTGTTATCGATTTGGGTCATTTTAACTCGGAGCGTCATTCGTTAATTATATTAAAAAAGCTTCTAGAATTTAATTTTAAAGAAATTTTTATTGATATTTTTAATAAGGAAGATAATCCCTTTATTTTATGGAGGTAGGTTTTGTCAAAACTAAAAAAAGAACTTGAAACAATGTTAGAGTTGGATAGGCTCAATAACAAAATTATTATGCTTAAAGATGAATTTAAGAATCTTCCAGTAAAAAGAGAAGAATTACTAAATGAAATTGTAAAAAAAGAAAATTACTATAAATCAGAACAAGAACACTACGAAGACCAAAAACTTGAATTATCTTATATTCAAGAAGAAGTTGTAGAACTTAAAAAAGATGCAGAATTAGCAACTAAAAAACTTTCAGAAAATGAAACTGATGAAGCTTTATTAAAAGATTATGAAGATAAAAAAAGATTGCTAATTGTAAGAGAAGAAGAACTTCTTTCAAGTGAAACACTATTAAAAGATACAATTGAAGTTGTTGAAGAAGCTAAAAATGATTTTGAAACTACTAAAAAAAATAATGAAAATGAATTAGCTAAACTAGAAAAAGAAGAACATAATTTTTTAGAAGAAATTGCTGAAATAAACAAAAAACAAGAACTTCTATTTAAAGAATTAGATAAAGTTGACACAAATGTAGATTTAGTTACTCTATATAAAGAAATTAATGAAGCTTTTCCAGGTGGAGTTGTTTCAAGAGTAGAAAATGACAGTTGTTCAAGATGTTTTATGCAAATTACACCTCAAATCCTGAATGAAATATATAGGGAAGCAATTCCCGACAAAAGACATAATGAAATAATTACATGTCCTTCATGTAAATGTATTTTATACATAGACCCTCTTGATGTAGAAGAATAAAAACAATAAAAACATTTCAACTTATTTAAGTATAAGCAAATTAAATTGACATAAAGCTCTTCCGATATAGTGTATTTATTATACTCACAAATATTTTTTACCTATAAATAATAATATTATTATTATTTTATCCGAATATATATATAAGAGATATATTCTAGGAGGATAAAATATGTTTAAATCCATTCTGTTTAAAATAGCAATGCCTATTGTAATCATTTTTATTACATCTATTTTATTTTTTTCAGTAATGATTTTCTATAATTTTGAAAACTTTACCAAAGAAGAAAAAATAAACTACACAAATGAATTAACTCAAAATTATAAAAACTCTCTAAAAGACCTAGTAACACTTGCTTACAGAGTAGCAGAAAGTAATTATAAATTATACCCAAATGATATTAAAAAAGCTAAAGAACTAACAATAAAAACCATATCTAATATGAGATATGGTAAATCAGGATATTTCTTTGCATATGAAAAAACTAAAGATGGTTACAAATTTGCATTTCATTCAGTAAAAACCAAATTAAATGGAAAGACAACAAATATTGAAAAGGGTGATATAAAAGGTTATAAATTCAGAAAAGAATTAGTCAGAACAGATAGAGGCGATAATAATTTTGTTGAATATTATTATGCAAAACCAGGAACTAAAAAAATAGTAAAAAAAATGGCTTATTCTAGATTTTTTAAACCATGGAATTGGAGTATAGTAACGGGTGTTTATATTGATGATATTCAAACCAAGGTAGCCAATAAAGTTAAAGTAATAGATACACAATCAAGTGATTTTTATAATTCAATCATTATTATAAGTATTATTTTAGCCATTATATTTATCATTGCATTTATTGTAGTTGGTAAAAAAGTTATATTAAAACCAATAAAACTAATTGCCTCAGCTCTTTATGAACTTGGTAATAACAACAATGAAAGTTCATTAATAGATGAAAATAGAAATGATGAATTTAAGGAAATAATGATTAATATTAATACAGTCATAACCCGATATTCAAATATGTTTAATTTACTAAAGGATAAATTTATTGAATTAGCAGAAGAGTCAAAGGTAATTAATAAAGTTTCCGTAAATTTAAAAGAAAATTCAAACATACTAAATAAAGAATCAAATTCATTACAAAAAATAAGTAATATCTCAAATAAAAATATTATCGATGTTGATAATAGAATTCAAAACTCTCTAATTAAAATAGAAGAAATGGATAATATTTCTAAAGTTGTTGAAAATAAAATGCAAAAAAATGAAGAATTAGTATTAGATGTGGTAAATTATTCAAACTCAATGGCTACATCTATAGAAGAAATGATTTCAACAATCACTGAAATATCTAAATCATCAGTATCCGCAATAGATGTAGCCTCTATTGTTCAAAATAAAGCATCAATACTAAAAGAACAAATAGAAGTATTAATAGAAAATTCCAACAGTATAGGTCAATTTACTGAAATAATTAAGGCAATAGCAAATCAAACAAATCTACTTGCCTTAAATGCTACAATTGAAGCTGCAAGAGCTGGAGAAGCAGGAAAAGGATTTGCCGTTGTAGCCAATGAAATCAAAAATCTTGCAACAGAAACAAGCAATGCAACATCAAGAATAGAAAAACAAATTATAGATATTCAGAATATTAGTACAGTTGTTTCTAACTTATCAATTGAAACCAATGAAGTTGTTTTTGAAATGAAAGATTCCATAAACTCAATTTCAGCATCATTACAAGAACAAGAAGTTACAACAACAGAAGTTTCCAAGAATATACTTGATACCAATAATAGATTAGACTCTATCTCTAGTTATACTAAAGAAGTTATTACATCTACTAAATATTTAATAGATTCTGTTTATAATGTACAAAAAGATGTAAAAGAAGTAGCGAAGAAATCAAAAACAACAAATGAAATTAGTAATTCTGTTTCGGAAGTAGGAGAAAAAATTCATGATATAGTAAATGAACTTGATTCCGTATCATCAGATATAAATCAAAGCTCAAACAGATTGCTTGAATTATCAAATTGTAAATTTATTTAAAAAAGAAACAGTTTGCAAAGTAGACAAAGCGAACTGATTACCTTTTTGCCTAGAATAAACTTGCCTTTTACTACAAAATAAGATATATTCATAGTTATTATTGGAGGTGATAAAATGAAAATATTAATTGCATCTGACCATGGCGGATTTAAACTAAAAGAACACTTAAAAACTTATTTCAAAAAACAAAATTATGAATTTGAGGATATGGGAACTTATAATGAAAAGTCTGTTGATTACCCTATTTACGCATCTAAAGTAGCTAAAAGAGTACCTAATGAAGACAATACTTTAGGGGTATTAATATGTGGAACAGGAATTGGTATTTCTATAGCAGCCAATAAACACAAAGGAGTTAGAGCTGCTCTTGTTGACTCAGTAACTATGGCAAGACTTTCAAGAGAGCACAATAATGCCAATATTGTTTGTATGGGCGGAAGAACCACTGGATCTTTAATAGCTGAAGAAATAATAGAAACTTTCATAAATACAAAATTTGAAGCAGGAAGACATCAAAGAAGAATAGACTTACTAGAAGGAATATAATGATTTGCCCTTTTTGTGGTTTTAGCAATACAAAAGTAATTATAACTAGAGAGGTTGCTAAATTTAATGAAGTAAAAAGAAGAAGAGAATGTGAAAACTGTAAAAGAAGATTCACAACTTATGAACGAATAGAAAGAAATCTTCCAACAATTATAAAAAAAGATGCTACTAAAGAAAATTTTTCAAGAGAAAAGCTTATAACTGCAATTCAAAAGGCTGCTGGAAAACGCAGAATAAATAATGAAAATATACAGGAAATATGCAAAACAGTTGAAATTACTCTTGAAGAAAGAGACACTGCTGAAGTAACTTCAATGGAAATAGGTAAAATTACAATGAGGGAATTAAAAAAATATGATAAAATTGCCTACATTAGATTTGCATCAGAGTATAGAGCTTATACAGAACTTAAAGAATTCGTTAATGAAATAGAAGAATTACTAAAAGATGAACAAGAATAACAAAGAATATTATATGAATTTGGCCATAGAAGAGGCTAAAAAAGGACTTACAACAACTTTCCCTAATCCTGCCGTTGGTTGTGTTATTGTGAAAAACAATACCGTTGTAGCAAGGGGATACCACCATAAAGCAGGTCAAGCTCATGCAGAAATAGAAGCATTGAAGCAAATAAATTTTGATGCAACTGATTGTGATGTATTTGTAACACTAGAACCTTGTAATCATCATGGTAAAACACCTCCTTGTAGTGAAGCTTTAATAAAAGCAAATGCTAAAAAAGTTATTATTGCAGTACAAGATCCAAATCCACAAGTAGATGGAAGCGGAATAAAAAAATTAAAAGACAATAATATCGATGTGGAAGTAGGTGTTTTAGAAAATAAAGGCAAAGAGTTACTAAAATATTTCACTCATCAAATCAAAAGTGAAATGCCATTTATCACTCTGAAAGCAGCGATATCTTTAAATGGATATATAAACAAAAATAAAGGCCAAAGAACTATACTAACAGGCTCAAAAGCATATCAAAACACCTTACTATTAAGAAAACAACATGATGCTGTTTTAGTAGGAGGAAATACTATTTTTACGGATAATCCAAGTTTTAAAGGAATGACTAAAATAGTTTTAACTAACAAAGAGTTGCCTAAAACTCTAAATATTTTTAAAAATAACGATAAAATTATACAATATTCTCAGCAACCAATTAAGGAAATTTTAAAAGATTTATACAATAAAGGTTTTGGAAGCATTTTTGTTGAGGGGGGGAACTCTATTTTCAACCAATTTATACAAGAAAACTTATTCAATGAACTTATACTATATTTTGCACCACTTATGTTTGCCAAAAGCAAAAATAAAACAAGCTTTTACAATGGTAATATTGATATTAATAATTTAAAAATTAAAGAAATCAAACAACTTGATAATGATGTAATGGTAAGATATATTAAATAAATTACTTATAGTTAAGTTACCCGAATCTAATGAAAATAAAAAACTATCAGTAAATCAATTAAAAAAATTGTAAAATTAAAACAAAAAGGATATAATAGTTATCAATATAACACTTATATTATTCATAGGAGGTAATATGAATAAACTTTTACTTTTAGTAATAATTACTCTTTTTATATTTTCATCAGGCTTACAAGCCCGAAGAACAGGTGGCCGTTCAGGTAGTCGTTCAGGGTTTAGTAAAAGAAAACAAATAAGGAAAACTAAAATTAATAGAGTCAAAACAACTAATAAAAAAGGAAATACAAGATATAATAATAGAAATAGAAATCATAACTATAACAATACTAATCGTAGGAATAGAAATGACCATGTTGTTGGTAATGTTATTCGTAATGTAAATAATGCAAGAATTATTAATCATGAAATAAATAGAAACAGAAGAATGAATAACAGAAATAGAAGAGTAAGACGAAATAGAAGAAGAAACAGAAGATACAAAAGAATGACTCAAAGAATGAAGCAAAGAATTTTTGTTAATAAAGTTATAAAAAATAAAAAAGGTAAAAGAATTGATTGCCAAAGAGATGTTGGTTCTTGGAAATGGTTTAAATCTGTTAACAAATGTATAAAAAAAAGAGGAGTAAAATATGAATAAATTTTTTAGTATCATTTTTATACTATCACTAATATTAATTTCTAGTTGTAAAAGTAAAAGTCCCGAAGAAAAAAAATGTAATGAAATGATGGAACACATGTATGATTTAACTATTAATTCAGAATCGATAAATTCTTTGTCTTCAACAGAAAGAAATGAGGCTATTGATTCTTTAAGAGGTGAATTTGAAGCTAAAAAAAATACATCAATAAAACAATGCGCAAAAGATTTTAATAAAAGCACATATAACTGTATAATGAATAGCCAGAGCACTTCAGAATTAAATAACTGCAACTAAAAAACATCATATTTTTCAATTGTATATTTTATCCAAATAAAACCCACGAATGTGGGCAAATAGAGTTTTGAATAATAAATTACAAATCTATATAAAGAACTCTACCCCTTAAAATAGTTAAATAAGATTTTGCGTTTAACCAAAAACTTTCATTGTATTTACTATAATCATTAATTAATGCCAAATTTGCAAATTTCCCTATCTCTATACTTCCTTTAATTTTATCACTATTTGATAACTTTGCAGCATTAATGGTATAATTATCGATGGCCTCTTTAACTGTTATAGCTTCATTTTTATTTAATTTATGTGTTATTGCATAATAAATTGCCTTAAATGGATTAAATTCTACTACAGGAACATCACTAGAAAATCCTATAGTCATATTTTTAAGACTTTTAAATCTAAATGAAATATCTTTTATACTCATATCTTTTAAAGTTAAATAATCATCTCTAATATGTAGTGGTTGCATACTTAAATATACTTTATCTTTAATTGTTTCTAGTTTTTCTATAGTTTCATCTGTAATAGTTTGTGCATGTTCTATTCTTACAAATTTTTTTATATTATTTTTATGTTTTATAAAAAGATTAACGATATCATCAACTCCCCTATCTCCAATTGCATGTATAGAAACAGAAATATCATTATTTAATGCCTTTTCTATAATTTTATCTAAGTCTTTATATTTTAAATTTAACTTTCCACTATTTGAGTTGAACATCAAGGCTGTATTCGAGCCTATACTACCATCATAAAATAATTTCAATGAAGCTAATTTTAAATATTCATTTCCAAAGTACGATTTTTGATTGGTTTTTATTATCTCATCAAGCATTTCAAGAGGAAAATGCCTACAAACTTCTAAATTTTTAGCAATATTATCATATAAATAAAAATCTTCTTTAGTAAATGCCATTTCATGTATTGATGTTATTCCCATTTTATATAATTCAGTAATTGCAAGCTTTATATCTTTGTTATTGAGTTTTTCTTTATTATTAGGTAATTTAGGTGGCCAATCAGTTAAACCAATACTGGTTGTTAGATAAGAATGATAATCACTACTAGCCATAGTTAATAAAGGATTTCTTTTTATATTTTTAAAAATTGAATCTAAGTCTTTTTTATTAAACTTAGAAATATTCAATCCATATCCTTTTACTTTTTTAGGATAATCATTAATTAATTTTAATATTTGCTCAATATTATTAACTTTAGAGAAATTTATTTGTGATTTTAATTTTATATATTCAGAAAAATGAGTATGAGTATCAATAAAAGATGGAAGAAGTAGTTTATTTTTTAAATTTATTTTTTTTTTATACACTCCATCTGGTATTTTATTTAATTCCCCTATATAAAATATTTTATCCTCTTTAATAACTACAGAATTGATATTATCGGAATACCCCCAAATTTTCGTATTGTACAATAATATCATAAAAAACCCAAAAAACCTATGAATTATACCACAATAATTTGACAAATAGCCACCTAAATAATACTATACCTAAAATCTAGGAGGTTTTATGTTAAAAAATAAAGAAACTAGTGTTACATTCATTTTGTGGTTTGCATTACTTATTTCTTCATTAATGTATATATTAATTGACTATCTCATAATGAATAAAAATTCTAATTTTGCTTCACAACCTATTCCTGAAAATTATAAAATTATTCTTATGATATTTTCTTTTATGTCATTATTAATGGGAATTTTTTCTATTTCAGCAAGAAAATTATTTGTAAAAGAAAAATTTTATACTAAGTACTTTAAAGATGTCAAATCTGCAAAAAAGATATATTTTATTACAATAATTTTATCTTCTGCACTTGCAGAAACTATTGCAACCTTTGGATTTATTTTATTTATTATGGGAAAAAACATAAAAATTCAGATCGCTTTTACTTTTGTATCTATAATAATTATGCTTGTTAATAAACCAAGTTTACAAGAATATAAAAATCTAAAGAAAGATATTGAAGAAAATGAAAACAATCAAGAAAATAGCTTTTAAATAAGTTTAGATTTCTTTTTCATAATAACTATAAAAGCAATAAGTAATAAAAATAAAAATGAGCTACCTTCTGAGCTACCATAATTACAACTAGAACTGTTATTTTTAGATTTCTCATTAGTTGTGTTATTTACTTCTTTTTTTATACAATCTAATCCTTTAATTTCATACCCATTTTCACAAACACAACTTGCTTTATTATTGCTAACTAAACAACTACCATGATTAGAGCATAAAACATTTTCACATAAATCAACTTCATCTTCAATACATTCTAAATCTTGGGCATGATAACCATTAAAACAACCACACAATGCTTCATTATTTTTAATAACACAGTTTCCATGATTAGAACAATCAATACCATTACATGGATTTACATATTTTATACAATTTAATTTATCATCACTTAAGGTATAACCTGGATTGCACTCACAAGCGACATCATTCCCTTGACTACTACACTCCCCATGGCTACCACAATCAATATTTTCGCAAGGATCTACTTGTTTTTTTAAACAGGATTGCCCATCAATATAATATCCATCATCACAAATGCAAACAGCAGAACCATTATAATCCTGACAATGACTATTATTCATTTTACAAGTAACATTATAACAAGTATAATCTTCTTCACAAGTTGTATGATTTTGATTCCAATGAAAGCCCTCATTACATTTACAATAAGAGTTTGTAGTTGTAGTTGAACATGCACTATGTTGTATATTTTCACAATTCAATTCATCACAAGACTTAATACATTCATTTCTTCTTGTTCCAGGTACTCCAACAATATCATAAGCCCTATTTACTTGCTCAGATTCATTAGAACAAACTCCATAAAGGTTTTCTGCAGCTTGAGCTAAATAAGTTCTAGCCATAGAAAAATTAGTTGAATTAACAAATAAGCCTATTTGAGCTTCATAATATATTTTAATGGCTTTTTCCAAACCTATACCTTCAACTTCCTGTAAATCTTGTGTGCGAACAGGGTGTTTGCCTCCTGCTACCAGTAAATAATAAGCCAAATTAATTATTCCTGAATTAACATGTACTCCACCATTATCAGTTTCGGTACCAATATATCTAAGATTACTGTAGTGGTCAGGTTGTGATTGCCTTGCCAAAGCAGGGTTATTCATATATCTCATTACAGAACCAATTTTTTCACCAATTTTCCAAGTATTATCATTAGCAATAAAATTTGTTGGATTTCCCATTGAAGTTCCACCAGAATCACTCCAAGCTTCTGTAGTTGCTCCAAAAATATCACTCATAGCTTCATTTAAAGCCCCCATTTCATCTCTGTAGATTAAGTCACTTGTTGCATCTGTTACTGCATGAGTTAATTCATGTGCAACAACATCTAAGCCTCTTGAATAGTCATCTGAATCAATATTAGGATTTCCATCTCCATAAACCATTTGATAAAAAGGATAACCCATGAAAGAAGCATTTTGACCATGACAACCATAATTTTCATCATAAAATTGAACATGAAGAGTTGAAATAAGATTTCTTCCTCTATTATCAAAACTATCTCTATTTAACATATTTTTATAAAACCAATATGTTATTCCAGTATTATTATACGCATATAAAGCAGCCGAATCATAATCAGTTTCGTATCCCTCACTAAATAAATGAACTCCGGGAAGTTGATTATACATTGCAGTAGAAGTAAAACATTTATTATCAAAAGTATAAACTTTTCTAAAAAGTGCTTCATATTTATTAGAATGAAAATCAATTATTTTAAAAGAATTAGAATCCAGATAAATCTCTCCTAAATGATAGCCTTTTTTATCTGTGTAGGCAATTAATGCTTTATATGTTAGATAACTATGTTTATTTTTAACTATTATAGCCTTTTCAACAGGAGAGTAAAATTTTAAATCAAAAACAGATTTCCTAAATACATCAAAACTATATACTTCTGTAAATTTTGAACTTAAAGATTTTAACTTGGCTACCTCAAAATTTCCTGATATTAAAAATGCTACTCCATCTTTTTTAGAAATAACAATTTCCTGATTTTCCACAATAATATTTTTATATTTATACTTATAATGAAGATACTCTACTCCACTAAGACCTTTTATAGATTTCTTTAAAATAAACTCAAAATCATCTTTATTATCTACATTTTTCAATAATACTTCATTAAACATATCTTTTGTTGATTTAAAGTTATTTATTTTTTTAAAGATATTATTTCCACTTGCAAATATTAAAGAGGATAATAGTATTGATATTATAATTATTTTTTTCAAATTATCTCCATTTTATTAAACTTGAGTATATAATAAGTTTAGTTATTTAATTTTTTATATTTTTTTCTTGAAATAAAAGCAATAATTCCAACTAATAATAAGATAAACCATAAATTACTAGTTTCTGAACTATAATTGCAGCTAGAACCATTACTATTATTGCTTGAATCTTTTATACAATGTATCCCATTTGAGCTATAACCACTATCACAATTACAACTTGCAACATTGTTATTATTATAACATGAACCATGATTGCTACAAGTTACATTACTACAAACATCAGTATCACCTTGAATACAGTGTAAATTATTATCAGCATGATATCCTATATCACAATTACATTTTGCAACTCCATCATATTTTGCACATATTCCGTGTCCACTACAAGTTATACTATCACAAGGATTAACTTCCTGAACACAATACAATCCGTTTGCAATATAACCTGTATCACAGTTACATTTAGCTACACCATTGTAATTTGCACATACTCCGTGATTACTACATAAAATTCCTTGACAAGGATTAGAATTATCAACTAAACAATGTAAGCTTCCATCTGAGATGTAACCTGTATTACAATTACAAGTTGCTATTCCATTATTGTTTGCACATACTCCATGCCCACTACAATTAATTCCATCACATGGGTTAGTATTATTTTGAACACAATGTAAACCACTTGCAGTATAACCATTATCACAGTTACAACTTGCAGTACCTCCATTATTTACACAACTACCATGCCCACTACAAGTTATTCCACTACACGGGTTAGTTGTTCCTTGTTCACATGCTGTTTGCGAACTATTCCAATGCCATCCACTTGGGCAACTACAAGTAGCAGTTCCTCCATTATCAATACATACGGAATTAGGCTTTGAGCTACAATCAAATCCATCACAAACATTAGTATTACCATTATCTGCAACACATGCATTTCTATTATCATTTACATGATAACCAGTGTTACAGTAACAATATGCATTGCCATCACCACTATCAACATCACAGTGTGAATTTTCAGGACAATTAACATTATCACAAGCACTTGGAGCACTGCCACAATCACTATCATTATCGTCAATAGCACCATCACAATCATCATCAATGTTATTTGAACAATTTTCTCCATTTGGGTCTGGAGTACAACCACTTAAGTTCCTAACAGCAATTAATGCATTTTCAGAATTTACTTTGCCATAACCTAAATAATCACTATGTCCATTAGAATCATAATTACTAGCACTACCAATTTTATCAGCAGTATTTTCTAAAATTTGTCTAACTTGTGGAGGCGTTAAATTTGCGTTTTCAGAGAGCATTAAACCAACGATACCAGATACTAATGGAGTTGCACTAGAAGTACCACCAAAGTTTTTAGAATAATCATCATCACTTATATCAGTTCCATAACCATAATCTTGACCCTCTACTACATAATGTCCACTATGATTATAACCTTTATTACCTAGCCTATCTGTTGTATAAATACCCTCACTGCCACCATTAGAAGGAGCAACAACATCTAATCCACTTCCATAATTACTATAAGATGCCCTGCTTCCGTAATTGGTTGTTGCACCAACAGCAATAATATTTGGTAACCCTTCCAGAGAAGAATTTGAGAATCTTCTGTTTTCATTACCCGAAGCAAATAATACTACACCCCCTTTACCATTACGCCCGTTAGTTACGGCATAATTAATTGCACTTACAAGCCTGGGATTATAACTATTAATATCAAAATCTTGTTGATATCCCCATGAATTATTAAATACATCTGCTCCTTGAGAAGTTGCCCAATTAAAAGCATTTGCATCTGCATTTTGCAATGAATAACCATCTTCTCGCATTATCTTTGCTGCAATAATAGAACAATTCATACATGCTCCACTTACTCCTATTCCATTATTACCTTTCGCAGCAGCAACTCCAGCACATGAAGTTCCATGCTCCCCTCCATCATTAAAGCCATTTGAACCACTAAAATCCCTTGAAGCAATCACATTTAAATCAGGATGGCTTAATTCCATACCATCATCAATAATTGCAATTTTAATACTTGAACTTCCCCTATTGATATCCCAAGCACCTTCTGAATAAACACCAGCACTATTAGATTTATGGTGCCATTCATTATTGAAGTAGGTATCATTTGGTGTAAACTTTTTAATATGAAACATATAAAAATTTGGATTACTAAAAACAAAAAATCCAGTATCAAATAGTTTATTAGCCATATAAAAAGCATCTTTATTTGTTTTTATTGTATGGATTTTATCATTAAAAATATCCGTATCAACTATTTTCAAATCGTTTTCTGATAAAATTTGCTTTTGTTTTGCAGTAGATACATTTGGCTTAAATTTAATATTAATAGTATTATCTGTTACAAAAGGCCAATATTCTTGATTAAGAGTATAAGAAGGTAAAACTTTATAATTTTCTTTTAATTTATTAATAACATTAGTTGAAATATTACTTTTAAATTTAATAACAAATGAATTATTTGATAAAGTTTTAACCTCTGATATTTTAGGTAAATATTTAATAGCAGATATTTCTTTTTTAAACTCAGCCTTAGTTATGGAGTGAGATAATTTTAAAGAAATAAATTTATTACTTACTTCTAAGCCCGAAATTTTTCCATTTATCTTTGAATAATCATTACCTAAAAGGGCAAAACCTATAAGCATTAAGATTAATAATAATTTTTTCATAATTGAACCTCAAAAAAACAACACAATAATATTTACTCCTATTTTAAAAAATAATCAATTATTTTTTGTATATTTCTTTAATTTAAGAGGAGAATTAAATATTTTTAATCCTTTTCTCCTTAACAATAAGTATAACTAATGAAAGAATTATTAAAAAGAACAATAAATTATCATTGCTACTTGAATAGTTACAAGATAAAAAGTTACTATTTTTATCATTATTAGTAGTATTTTCTATACAAGTTAAACCGTTTTGAGTAAACCCTTCTTCACAGATACAATTTGCTTTATTGTCAGAAACAGCACATGAACCATGATTACTACAAGTAACATCTTTACATAAATCAGTTATGTTTTCAACACATGATAAATTATCACTAGAAATATATCCGTTTTCACATTCACAGTATGCTTGTGAGTTTTTTACTTTACATGTTCCATGATTATTACAAAAAGCCCCTTCACATAAATCACTAGAATCTTGAATACATAATATTCTGTCATCATCTAAATGGAAGCCATCATCACATTTACAAGCAGGATTTCCTTGATAATTTATGCAATGAGTATTAGGATTATCAGAACAATCAAATTTTTCACATGGATCAATTACAGTATCTTCAACACAATGTAAATTATTATCACTATGATATCCATTATCACAATTACAAGTTGCTATTCCATTATTATTTATACAAGTACCATGATTACTACAAGAAATACCATCACACGGGTCAGTAATATCTTCAATACAGTTCAAATTATTATCACTATGATATCCATTATCACAATTACAAGTTGCTATTCCATTATTGTTTATACAAGTACCATGATTACTACAAGAAATACCATCACATGGGTCAGTAATATCTTCAATACAGTTCAAATTATTATCACTATGATATCCATTATCACAATTACAAGTTGCTATTCCATTATTGTTTATACAAGTACCATGATTACTACAAGAAATACCATCACATG
>Ga0256842_1000947_pt1 | contig 24875 bp, 23 predicted proteins | sample 4559240metaG_FD_185973 | JGI IMG/M metagenome (GOLD analysis project Ga0256842, IMG submission 185973) | Hydrothermal vent microbial communities from Guaymas Basin, Mexico - 4559-240 | ecosystem: Environmental > Aquatic > Marine > Hydrothermal vents | place: Mexico: Guaymas Basin | collected... | reverse complement strand
TATCATAGCTAGGTACCCAGTCACTAAGTGCTACTGCATTAACTGCGCAATATTCTACGGAATCATCAAGGTTAGACCCGAACACGAGAGAAAGAAGCACGTACCGCTGCAATCACTCAAGTAAACGCAACGCTTTTCCAACCCTCAGAAATCTCTGTATTACCGTTGCTCCGCATAGGATAGCCATTACAAAGCCTAGGATGTTCATGTAGTTCCTCATCCCTAGAGCTCCCAGCATCGATAGTATCAGGAACAGGATTGCTCGATCGCTTCTCTCGAGAATACCGTGCCCCTCCATCTTTACGCCTCTAAGCTCTCCCAAAGCTCTTAGATAGCTCGTTAAGTAGCTGAACGCAAGGATAAGCATAGCTATGTAGGGATCGAGTCCTAGAATGGATAGAGCTATCAGGTATAGGAACTCCTGCAATCTATCCGTAAACGAATCCAGAAACGCTCCGAATCTAGAAACTCTATTCAAAGCTCGCGCAACAGCACCGTCCAACGCATCGAGGAGGCTAGACAACACAATCAGTACGGGTACGAGTCCGCGAGCTAGGTACGCTGATGGAATGCATAGAATGGCTGCAACGAGCCCCATCAACGTAAGCACGTTCGGATCGATCTTCGCAGCGATGAATCCTCGCGCAAGGCTTTCTACCAACGGTGTAAGCTTCGATCTAAATCTTGATAGCACTCCGATCCCCCGTAGCTAGGTCTTCCGAGACGTATGTAATAACCTACCTAGGTGCAAGTCTATATATAGCTCTCCAACGAACGTGACTCTAGTGGATGGGGAGGAATCCGGGAACTGACCAAGTGATGAAAGGTCTGTATTCCGACGCTACCCCTCGTAGAGGGGGTGGTGAAGGTCGTCGAGCGTAGGAGGAGCATATACCTAGCTATATACGATCCCCGCACCCTGGTTAAGATCAAGACCTTCTTGGAGGAGCTAGGTTTGAAACCCAAGGGTATCGAGTTCAATGCTCGAAAGATTGTGGGGATAGTTCTGTGCGATGATAGGGGTCTCGAGTATCTCAAGAACATGGGTATCGAGATCGAGGGCTACGCAATCGATGTAGATAACGAACCTAGGTGTGCAGCTCTTCGTGCTCTAGCACTATCGCTGAACGTCGATCCCGATGATGGTGTTGCTATCGTGGGGGTCGATCTAGGGGAGAGGATTGGCGTAGCCGTGATCCTCAACGGTAAGCTTGTCGTAGCCAAGAGTTTCAGGAATGCTGAACTTGCTCTGGAACTCCTTAGCTTGGTAGCTAGGTGCTACGGCTGCAAGAAGATCGTGCGCATCGGGATTCCTAGGAAGGAGGATCCAAGCTACGAGAAGTTCATCGATAGAGTTGTTGCGTTGCTAAGCGATTCGATAGAGCTTGAACTCGTTCCAGAGGTCGGTACCTCTACCATGGGTACGCTGATCGAGGTTCCGGAGAAGCTCGATAGAGATTCCTTGGCGGCGATAAACATAGCGTTAGCTAGATCGCGTGGTTAGCTAGGGATATAGAGGCGAGGTAGGGAGGTCTACGACGAAGGTGTGTAGCGTTGACGTTCTCGACGGCTAGGATCGAGCTTCCGAAGAACAAGATGCTTAGAATCATGGGGCCTGCCAACGTATGCGTTGAGCAGGGCAAGGTTAGGATCCTCGGCATAGAGTTCGGTGAACGATCGAGATTCATCATACATCGCTTCCGTAGCTACGTAATCCGTGCCGTAGAGCCCAGCATAATCAGCGTAGTGCTGGGTACGGGTGGCGTTATCGAGGAGCCGGGAGAAGGTGAGGAGGTTATCGATGTATGGGAAAGCATTGCTGAGAAGATAGTGAGTACCGGAAACTTCGTAGCGATGGTTGTAGGACCCGTCGATAGCGGTAAAACATCGTTCTCTACGTTGCTAGCCAACGTATCGCTCGATAAAGGGCTCAGGGTTGGTATAGTGGATGCAGACGTTGGTCAGGGAGATCTCGCTCCACCGGGTTTCGTAGCTGCTAAGATACTCGATAGAAAGGTTCTGTGGCTACGAGAGCTTAGAGGCGATCGAGCTAAGTTCGTGGGCTTCATAACGCCTAGCATTCCTCAGGCCGGTAGTAGGCTCTTGACGGCGATCTCGCAACTCGTCGAAGAACTTAGATCCGATGGTTGTCGAGCAATCGTTGTGAATACCGATGGATGGGTACACGGTCTCCAAGCGATAGAGATGAAGCTAGATATAGCGCTTGCTATAGGTGCTACACACGTAGTTGTACTAGACGAGGATGTGTGCACAAGGTTCAAGGAATCGTTGGGTGGACGCGTAGAGGTTGTATGCGCTCCGAGACCCAAGGTTGTTAGGGAACGTAATAGAGTTGATAGGAGAATGCTTAGGAGACACCACTACATGTCGTTCTTCCACAACGCTAAGAAGCGATGCGTAGATCTTTCGAACATAATCGTCGTAGGATCGTGTCTACTCAGCGGAAAACCGGTAGAGGTACAGATACCGTACACGCGCGCAAGGATATACCGCGTCGTGGATCACGATGATTGCATCGTTGTGTATGCTAGTACGGATCTTCCACCCGATGTACTTGCGAAGCTACGGGAATCTCTAGGCAAGGAGGTGGTGGTCGTGACTCCCAGCAGTGTGAAGGGATTGCTAGCTGCAGTACTAGACAGGAATCTGAAGGTTGTGGCTCCAGCCTTGATAGAATCCCTAGATCTATCCAGCAACAAGATATGTATGCTAACCGAGTACGAAGGAGAAGTCGGTGGAATCGTTGTTGGTAGGATAAAGCTTAGCGAGAACTGGGACGAGATAACGAAGCTTCCTCGATGCCCGATCTAGCTCGTTCGTAGAGAGCAAAGAGTTTCTTTAGGAATCTAAACCCGGCTCTACGGTATCGAGGCTATGCATGGAGAACGTTGGTGGAGGCCAGCGTTCTCGATCGGATTCGTACTCCACTCCTGTGCATGGGGTATGTACTTCGCAGCTACGAGACCCCTCATATCCAAAGTCTTGGGAGGTGGTTCGGCAGCCTTAATGATTCTCGTAGGTATAGAGTGGATCGCGGCGATCTTCGCAATCGCTGGAGGATACGTAGCGGATAGATTCGGTAGAAGGTTCGTGACTTCGCTAGGCTTGGTAGGGTTCCTAGGATTCGTAGGAATGAGTTTCTCGAAGAACGTGATGCACTTCCTGCTCTACGCCTTCGTAGCATCGGTATCGTGGGGCTTTACATGGCCTTCGGTAGTGTCTCCCACGGTTCTCTCGGAACGAACAGCTTCAGAGTATGGTCGTGCAACCGTAGGCGCTCCGCTTGGATGGGGTATCGGATCCGTGATGACGGGGATGCTAGCGAACGATCTTGGGTTCGACGGGTGTCTCCTACTAGCTGGATTCCTCTACCTATGCGCCTACGCCATCTTTACAGCGTTCTACCCACGTACATCCGCCGAAGCAAGCTCTTTGCGAAGCACTGAAGTTCTGCGACTCGTAGCTAAGATCGCTAGGATCAGCGTAGCTCTGACAACGATCACTGCCGGTGTCGAGCTCGGGCTAAACATATACGCACTCCGTCTCTACGAAATCGTTCTCCAAACCTTCCCCACGACCTACGCAAACCTTGCCTACGGCTTGCTGTACGGAGGAATACCGTGCTTCCTCGGATCCCCAGCCAAACTCATCGCAGCCAAGATCGCGGAGAGAATGGGGTACGACGAGTTCGCATCCATGGTAGGCATCGCCTACGCAATCACGTTCCTAGCTATGTGGTTCGCACCACGTATGCTCTTCATCGTGTTGTGGTGCTTGCCCCTCTACCCATGTCTAGACATAGCTGCTTACAGCATGGTGACGAGTAGAGCACCCACGGAACTGAAAGCGTTCAGTGCTGGTGCAGTGCTCACATCAATGAGCGTAGGAGGAGGTTTGGTAGCGTTGACGAGCCCCATCGTAGCTAGCCTAGGCGATTTCGTCGGGATCCTAGTGTCCATAGCTCTACTCACGATCTCGACGATGTTGATCGCGGTACCCAAGATCCTAGAGTAGTACCTACGTCGAGAACCCAAGGCTTTTTACCAATGCGAAGGTTCCTGGATTCGGGGTTCGCACGTGGATCTTAGAAAGTTCGCGGAGTCCATGGACACCGTGGATCTAGGAATCGTTTCTAGAGAGCTAGAACTCGTTGAACGAGGATTGGTGCTCGAAGAGCAGGGCAAGACTCTTAGGTTTCGCGTTCGTGGTGCCGAACATCTCGAATGCATTGCTGGAGTACTGAATACGCGTAGCAAGCTCTATCGATTGCTGGGCGTCGATAGGGATGTCGATGCTTATCGAAGGATTCTCGAAGCCGTTGAAAAGCCTGCGAAAGCTAAGGAAACGAACTTCGATATGAAGGAGATCGAGGTAGATCTCCTAAAGCTTCCCTTCATCAAGTTCTTTCCACGCGATGGTGGTCTCTACGCAACGAGTTGCATATACATTGCATGTCTAGAGAATTCCTGCAACGCATCGATTCACCGAACCATGGTCGTCGATAGGCGAAGCTTGGTAGCACGAATCGTTCCCAGACATCTGCACTACATCGTTGAGCAGAACCGTAGCAAGGGAATGGAGACGAAGATCGCGATAGCTATCGGAGCTCCTCCAGCAGCTCTTCTCGCTGCAGCTACCTCGCCACCCTTCGGAGTTTTCGAGATGAACGTAGCTACATCGATCGATCCCGAGCTAAGGATAGCGTACACACCTAGGTACGGACTACCCGTACCCATGCCGAGCGCCGTAGTGATCGAGGGACGTATAACGATGGAGCTCGTAGATGAAGGTCCTTTCGTCGATATACTCGCTCTATACGATCGCGTACGTAGACAGCCGCTGATCAAGGTGGATGCTCTGTACGTAGACGAATCCCAGCTGTTCCACGTAGTGATACCCAGCGGTTCGGAGCATAGATTGCTACAGAGCTTCTATCGCGAAGCATTGGTATGGCAAAGCGTTTCCAAGGTAGTGCCCCGAGTCCACAAGGTTAGGTTCACGCGGGGAAGCGGATCATGGCTACACGCAGTGGTCTCGATAACCAAGGCACACGAAGGAGATGGAAAGAACGCAATCCTCGCAACCTTCGCAGCGCATCCAAGCCTCAAACTCGTGGTTGTAGTCGACGAAGATATAGATCCCGATAACATCGACGAGGTTGAGTGGGCTATAGCCACCAGGTTCCAGGGAGATAGAGACCTCGTCGTAATTCCACGAGCTAGATGCTCAACCCTAGACCCCAGCTCGGAGGATGGGCTCTGCACCAAGATAGGGATCGACGCCACGAAACCACTGCACGGAGGAGAGATGTTTGAACGTGTAAGAATGGGAACGAGATGAAGATTCGTTGAATTGTATACCTACGAGATAAAGCAATAGTATTCTAACGCAACGTTTTTTCTTGAGTAAGTACAGCTCTCTTGGGTATCGTTATGTTAAGAATTCTTATGCGGAAAGCTATTGCTGCATCTACGATCTTGATGCTTGTAGTTATTGGATCTCTCAGTACATGGCTTGCTCTATTCGTAAATGATTGGAACAGAACGAGTTCGAAGATGCCTAAGATAATCGATGATCTCTTTGCCAAGGATACGTTAGCTAGATATCTATCGAAGCTTAGGAGCATTATTAAGGATGTTGAAGGTCTTTACCTATCTACGTTGGCTGGTAGATGGATTGATGTCTCGATCGTTGCAAGAGTTTTCCGTGGTTTGCCTAGCTATGGTCTTCATGCCTATGCGTTCTGTGACGGTAGATGGGTTGAGTTGCCGATCAAGGTATTCGATCGATGCGATAAAATCGTTTACGGAGATCGATACCTAGAACTATGCTTCGTGAACACATCAATCGATGAAGATACGAGGGTATTGATAAAGCTACCACCATGCATACCACAGCAAGCAAACTTAAACAGTTCAAACCTCCCAATAGCCATGTACAATGCAATCGTTGCAACAATAAAGCTAAAGATCGTAATCGTAACGTCTTCACCAAGACCTAGCCCAATTCCTTTAGGATTAGTGTCGATGCGTCGAGAAGTCGTACTGTATCTGTATGTCGTGAATAATCCAAGGATCCCCAACCCATGGGTAGAAAGAACAAGATTTCAATCGAATGTAATTGAACGGGACTATGTTCTGTGGGGAACGCAGAAATTTGTAGAGGCATTGATTAAGTATCTGAAACCACGAGTGGATCTATCCAATGTAGTTGATCTGTATGGAAGGAGTCTCGTAGATAATGCGAAGACGAAGATAGATATTCTAGGCGTAACGTTCATACCTCCTCCAAAGAGAAGAATCATCCTTCCAAACCTGATAGACTTCATACGACCATACCCTGTTAGCGGCAAGATTGTGATAGGTAGGACGGGGTCGAATGAAAACCATGGAACGTTGATGAGCGCTTCGATGAGTTGGTACGATAAGGGATGGATAAAGGTTGCGGCTTACAACTATTCCTTTGGAGCTGGAGAGTACGAACATCCTAAGGATACGATTCTCGAGATCGGTATGAGGTTCATGATAGCTAAGATCCGTGGTCACGATCATGGACCTCCGAGAGCGTTGAGTATACGTTCCTACACCTCATCGGAATGGTGGCGTTCCCTATGTAGCATTAGATTCACGTTCTACGTCAACGATACGCCGATGTATTCAGAAACCTACTTCAGTGTACGCGATCAGTTCGACGCATTGTTCATCGTACCTCGCGATATACTGCGAGACCTACAGGCATCTGGTCGATACAAACCCAACGATGATGTGAAGCTCGTCGTTGAGATGAGTCCGGCATGCACTGGCGAATGGATGTACGTTACTCCACACATCTACGTATTGAGGTACGTACCGTTGAGAGGACTCGACAAAGAATCTTTGAAGAGGTACGTTGTCGAGATAGAGCATATCAAGGAGCTAAGCAATTCTTCGAGACTCGAAGCGGAATTCGAACTCGTTTCACGAGGACCATTATCGCTACGTACGTGGGTATGGACGATGTCCATACCATTGATAGAAGCTGCGTACTTAGTTAATCAACCTCTTGAAGATGATGTTGAACTAAAGGTCAACTTGTCGATCACAGCCTACACCGAGACCTACTACGAAGGTATTGAGAATGCTAACGTTGCTGTAGCGCTATGCTTTGCATTGTACTGTTGGGGACCCGTATTCGTACCGATACAGTATCCAAGAGGTTCACTTCCAGCACTTGTAAAAATATACAACTACTCGATAAACATACCCATACCTAGATGGATGGCAACCTTCCCATTACTACTCAAACTCTACGGTGCAGTACCACTACGAGTATACGTAGAGTTGCTAGGTGCAGAGAGCGTGCAGCATCGTAGCAAGGTCAAGGTTTTCCTAAGCATGCGATTCGGATACACAAAGATGAAGTTCTTAGTAAGACCTTTGCTGTATGTACCAGAACTCGATTGCATATCCTCGGGCTACAGCTACGATGCTCATTCGCAGGATTGGCACAAGCTATGTCATCTCGTAACTCATGCAACTTTAAAGGGTGCTACGTTAAAGGTAATCCCGATTACTGCATCGGAACCCTACGATTGGAGTGCTCTAACATTGAGTAGAATACGATATCCACTACGAACACGTGCACAACCAGCTTACCTACTAATGGTGATGGTGCTTGATCATAAAACTGAGGATGTAGGTTCGTCGGAGGTTTCGCATATAGCATTCATGTACGATTTCGTGGTACCGGAGAAGCTTGAGAAGAACATCGATCTAGAGGATGTTGAGAGAGTTCATCCAAGGCACTTATCATCTCTCGAAGGATCTAGAATTGTTGTGTGTACTCCTTACGAAGTAGTGATGCATTCTAGCGATGTTGCATTCATCGTGCCTAAAAAGAAACTTAACTACGGTAACTACATTCAATTACACGTATATGGTTATAGACCTTACTACGTTGGTGTCGATCCAAACATAACCACGTCGCTAGCTACAGCCTCAGTTGCTCTGAGCGTATTCTCACTTATACTACCTAATCCGTACAGCGTAGTCGCTGGAATCATCGCAATATGTCTATCTATGGCAGGAATTGTTGAACTATCAGTATCGAACATAGATATAGAATTCGAGGATCTTGATCCTTACCTCAAGAATGCATATCATATTCTAAGAATTGAAGGTGGTGGATTAAGAGATGCATTCTTGTATAGAGAAACTCTAAGACTCTTGATGAGCGTAAAGCTAGACTATTTCGTTACAAAGAAGCAAGAATCGACTCTTGTGACTAAGCTGTATCTGTATTGTCTCGTTAAGAGCGATCCTTACAAGCCTGGTGCTTGGTATCGTTACACGATTTCTATGGAGACTGATTTAAGGTACATGTTCTCGGGTAGTTCTTAGCGTATTGATTATCATAACCATTTTAACTGTTTTATTTCTGTGCGATTCTTTGTAGCGTAGGTGTTGTGTTTGTATCTATCTCGTTGGGAAGAGCGTGCGTTGAGTGGTGAGTTTGGTGAGGCGTTGGCGGTAGCTATGAAGGTGTTGGTGGAGGTTGGTGAAGCTCTTGGTGCAGAGCGTTTGATTCCTGTTAGTCATGCTCATGTTTCTGGGATCTCGATATTCAACATAGGGGTTTCCGGTGTTGAGCTTCTCGAGAAGCTTGTTTCGATGAATGCTCGTGTTCGTGTGTATACGACTGCGAACCCCTACTCCATGGCTATAGAGATTCCGCAGTTCTTTGATGAGAAGATCGTTGCTCTTCAACGACGTGTTGTTGAGCTGCTTACGGCTATGGGTATCGATGAGAGTAGCTTTACGTGTATACCCTACGCACTTCGTAGACCAGGATACGGAGAACACCTTGCATGGGCAGAATCGAGCGCTGTCATCTACGCGAACAGCGTTCTTGGTGCTAGAACCAATAGGGAGGGTGGAATCGTAGCGCTTCTCGCTGGTATCGCTGGTCGAACGTATGAAGCTGGTATGCATCTCGATGAGAATCGTAGACCGAGCCTAAGGATCTTGGTAGAGGTTCCAGCAACAAGTATATGGATCGCAAGCGCGATCGGTCTATACGTAGGCTCGGTATCGAAGGATATTCCATTCGTATCGATGGGAATAGATAGGGATCCCGTAGCAGCTAGACTCTACTTAAAGAACTTCCTAGCATCCGTAGCAACAACTTCGTCTCTACCAATGGTTTTCATCGAGAACGTTACTCCGGAACGAATCGATGAGAAGGAATTGGCTAGCCTAGAACGTGTATCGATAGATCGTAAGGAGATCGAGAACTACATCGAGGAACGATGCTCTTCAACGCTCTTACTAGGGTGCCCGCATCTCGATCTCGATGAGGTTAGGTACGTACTTCGAAAACTCTTGACGAACGAGGTCTCCAAGTTCTTCAACCACGTAATGATTTTCGTACCTCGTAGATTCGAGGTTAGCGACGATGTTAGGAACCTAATCATCGAGCTGAAGAGGAGGGGATTAGAAGTAGCTCTGTTTAGAGGTTGCTGTCCAGTGGTAACGGATCTCCGAAACGTAGTGGTAGAACCTCTAGCTACCGTGCATGGTAAGGCTAGGCACTACATACCTAAGCTAGCGGGGGTACCATGTTGTCTAGTGAACGCGTTGTAGAGGTAAAGGTTCGTAGGGTCAGTGGTTACGCTCGTGGTGAGGTAGTGAAGGTGTGGAGACTATCGTTTCTAGGCGATGTAGATCCCGAAACGGGTCGTCTACGCGAATCCGGGAAGAGTATCGATGGAAAGATCCTCGTCGTGCACAGCTTTCGTGGAAGCACGGTGGGTACCTACGTGATCTACGCACTTGCATCGCGAAAACGTGCTCCGAACGCTATCGTCTCCGTGAACCCGGATCCCGTGGTAATAGCTGGGTGCATACTTGGGGGAATACCCTTCGCCTACGGATTACCGGAAGAGATCTACGAACTCCTTGAGGATTGCGACGTCCTCGAGCTACGTCCACCCAACACTGTGGTGGTGAGGAAGAGATGCCGTTGATAGTTCTCGAAGGTATCGATGGATGTGGAAAGACGAGCGTTGCACTCAAGCTTATCGAGAAGCTTAGCTCCGTAGGGTTCCCCGCCGTATATACGCGAGAACCCTTCAACCGCAATCTAGTCGAAGAACTCCTCGCAAGGTTTAGCGGTAGCATTCGAGATCTAGCTGAAGTAGCTACGATGCTCATCGATCGAGTACTTCACGTAGAGAACGTTCTGAAGAACCTCGTTCAGCACTACGTAGTGATCTGTGATCGCTACCACTACTCCACGATCGCTTACCAGGGAGCTCTCGGCTACGACATCGATCTACTCCTACGATTGGTAGATCTGTTCCCGAAACCCGATCTAGCCATATACCTAAGGATAGATGTCGATACCGCTATGAAGAGAATCGCTTCGAGAGAAGGAAAGATCTCGATCTTCGAAGAACGTTGGAGGTTGGAACGAGCTATCGAGATCTTTGACGAGCTTGCGAATCGTGGGTACCTAGTTACGGTGGATGCTACGCAACCCCTACCCACGGTAGTGAGCGAGTGCGCAAAGCTCGTTCTACGAAAGCTACGCGCAGCGATGCTTACTCAGCACGGATCTGAACGCTAATGTGCTAACGCTTCCTCTCCTGACCCATTGCCTTCCTAAGCCTTATCATGTCCTTGATCCTCTCGGCACGCTCAATTGCATCGAGCCAGTACACGGCTATTCTAGCAGCTTCATCTAGACCCATTTCGTTCCTCTTAACGGCATTGATTAGCTGAATCAGTGCACTGCAAGCGGTTTTCTCGAGTTCGGATAGCGTCGATATGACGCTGGCTTCGGCAACCTCTTCCTCGCTCTTAGCTATGAATACCCTTCCATGTATGGGGCACAGAACTTCGCCGCTAGGTAATCTGAAGAGAGGTGCGTTGCATATGGGGCACGTCTCTGCCAACATCGTTGCTCCAGCGCGGAGTAGCTCAGTCATCTTTCGAATAGCAGCGTTCCTCTCATCCTCCTGAGCCATGTTCGTCACCTACGAGATCCTCTACTCCAGCCCTATATCTCCAATCTCCGCAACTACGAATCTGCTAGAGTTAAGAAGGTGTAGCATGCATCGATGTGCGGTGCAGGTATGGTTCTGCATCCATACGTAGTGCTAGCAATGCTCTACGTCGCGACGATCGTGAGCGTATGGATGCTGTACCGAGCGAAGGGATTCGAGGTAGAGGAACGAGGATACAGAACTCCTTCGCTAGTATCTCCAAGCGTAGAGATCGTGAAGCTCGTTGCTAGGGAATGTATAAAGTGTAGAGCTACGATCGTAGCGATAGCATCCTTCCTAACCCTCTCACTGCTAACGGCTTCCACCGTTAGCTACGCAGCGCTAAGCACCGAGATAACGTTCAGACCATCGATCGAGTTCAGCGAGCTAGGGATCTCAAAAAGTATGTCTCTCGACGAAGTATTCGAAACGGCTAAGAACTTCGATCTCGTTGCGCTACAGATATACAGCTACATCGAGATCTATAACCGTAGCATTCTACCCCTAGCCTTGGCATGCAACGCAAGGATTCCTCAGCTACAGGACGTGTGTAGATGCGTTGCGCAGAACCGTATCGTAGTTCACGAAACCTTTCCATATCCATCGATATCCATAGCTAATCAATCCTTCGATGTGTGTAGGCTCAATCTGTCAGAGCTACTATCGATAGAGTTCCTTCCAGGGATATACTTCGTTCATAGCGTAGGTGTCGTAGGTACGTACAGCGTTAAGGTGAGTACCCCAGAGCAACTAATTATCATTCCACTCGATCGCGGAATCGTAGCCGAGCTATGCAAAGAAACCTGCGTCTACAAAGTGCTTGCTCTGAACATCGTTGGTAGGAAAGGTTTGGAGAAGTTCGAGGATTTCGATATCGTTGCCTATCCAAGGAATTCGAAGATCGTTGTGATGGGGAGGGGTTTCGTACCTACGATGCAGTGCTTGGTATCGATAGCCCTATCCATAGCGATGTCGTTGATACTCACGCTACCGCTGTCCAGCGCTTTCATAGAGCGAGTACGTAGTCTATACACATCGCTTCTCCTCCAAGGAGTTTCGAAGGATATCGTTACGATTGCTAGCGGACTAGGTATGTGGTTGACAGCCATAGCTTTCCTACCCCTAGACCTAGCGATACTGTTGCCCATGGGCACGCTCTCCAGCACGATGGGTTTGATAACCTACGTTCTCGCAGCCACCATGCTGAGCATCTACGTATCTAAGACCTTGTCGAGGCAGGCACCCATAGCGCAGCCAGAGATCCTTAGCTTTACTGCTAGCGTAGTCCTACCCACGAAGCTCGAGGAGCTGGATAACGTTGTCGAATGTCTACGTAGATACGTAGAGCGAGACGATTTCCTAGAGCTTAGCGAAATCGAGAAACTTCCCCTAGACGGTAGGAAACTCGTTAGGATAGAGATGCTCTACCGACGAGCGATGGCTGTGTTGGTATCCGTAGAGATAGAGTTTGTGCAGGTAGAGGAAGGTGTTGAGGCTACGCTACGCGTAGACGTATGGAGCCTAGAGGAACTCGATAAGAGACGTACGCAGAGCATAGCTCTGCTCGGATTATCGAAGATCGTTGGTGCTCTACGATGCTGTTCCTCGATGTAGCGAGGATATCCATGAGTTTGCTACCTAGCTGTAGGGGGACGTACTACGCATTAGCGTTCTCGACAACGTTGTCGATCTACGTAGCTACGTACCCCTACGAAACCGTTGCGTTGCTAAGCCTAGTCCTCACGATCTTGGGGGTTCTATCCGTTGACTACGCCGATAGAACCACCGTTAACCAGCTCATCGAAGGCTTCACGATCTGCGGCGCTAGGCCTAGGTACGTGCTGTTCGCGGTGGTGCTCCTAACGATCGTAAAGTGCTTGATCCTCTCGATTCCTCCATCGATAGTCCTCGCCGTTTCTGGACTAGAGGAAGGGTTGATCAACCCTCTATTAGCTGTAGCCGTGGGCGTAGCTACGGCTCTGTACGAGGTGAGGAAACGCTATGCCTAGAGACGTAGTTGTGCTCCTACGCGATGTATGGAAGACGTACCACACTAAGTGGGGCGTTGTACATGCGTTGAAGGGGGTAGACCTAGTGATCCATCGTGGAGAGATCGTGGGTATACACGGTCCTAGCGGAGCCGGAAAAACCACGCTATTGAAAATCATTGCTGGTCTCGAGAAGCCCGATCGTGGAGACGTGATTGTGGAGGGATACAACGTGTGTATGCTCGACGAGAATGCGCTTGCTATGCTTAGGAATAGCGTAGTTGGTTTCATTCCTCAGGACTACGGATTGATAGAGGAGCTCACCGTTATCGAAAACGTTGAGCTTCCACTACTGCTAGCGGGAATGGATAGGAATGAACGTAGGAAACGCGTTATGGAGCTCCTCGAATACATTGGGTTAGCCGATAAAGCTAAGCAGAAGGTGAAGTATCTAAGCGGTGGTGAGAAGCAGAGAGTTGCAATCGCTCGAGCTCTATCCAATACACCAAGCGTTCTGCTCGCCGATGAACCTACGGCGAACCTTGATTGGGAGAACGCTAGGAAGGTTCTCGAGCTTTTCCAGAGGATTAGTCGGGATTTCGATACAACCATACTCGTAGTATCGCACGATCCGCGCGTCATGGAGTATGTGCATAGGAGGTACGAGCTTAGGGATGGAAAACTCTATCCCGTGCTAAGCTAGTAGCGCTACGAGGATACTGTTCAACGCTACCCCTAAGCCGCAGCCCAGCAACACGAAGGTGCTGAACACAATCGTTTTCTCGTGGAGCTCGACCCCGAGCTTCAGCACGATGCTCTTCACTACGTAGGCTACGAGAGCTGCTATACCTACGTCTGGAGGAATGCACGTACCTACGATGAGTGGAAGGAACGGTATACCAAACCTCTGAGAAAGGATGAGGAGTAGTATTGCTAGGACGAAGCCTAGCGCCACGATCTGGGGATATAGAGCTTCGCTTCTACCGCTGTATATCGTCGCCATCCACACGATGGTTGGTATCCATCGATGCATGGGCATCTGAGGCGAATCGAATCCGTAGAGGTTCACGAGTAGGTTGCCGTAGATGTAGGTAGGTATGGAGCCCAGAGCTATTCCTAGGCATAGCAATGCGAATGCTTTCGATACCGATGCTCGGCAAGCTCTGCACAACCTTGCTAAGTTCATCGACGTACCTCCGATTACTTGAGGCATCGGTATCCCGGTGAAGGGGTCTAGAGCAGCGTAGGTAGCTACGTCGCTACACCTCGATGCTACGAGTATCGATGTAGCTAGCGGTAGAACTGCTTGCGAACCCATACCGACCTCGCCAACGATCCTCAGGTTCACGAGGACTAGAACTAGATGTATCGGAACGATGATCGCAGCTATGGAGAGGAGCTTGGGTATCGGGATCCGGGAGATGGAGAGAGCTACGAGAACCATGGAGGCTACGAGTAGGGTTCCCATGGTAGCGGCGAACCGTTCGTACCTAGCCATCGCTAAGAGCTTCGCGCTGTGTAGGAATACGCGGTAGTACTTCGTTAGGTAGCTCACGGTCGCAACCGTTACGAGCCCAACCATACACGAAGCAACGATGTTGGATACAGCGAGCAGAACATCGTCGTAGCTAGCGAGAGGAGGAACGTACGCACCTAGCAACGCTACGGATAGGGTCGTGATCGCTACGTACGTCATCATAGAACCCATCGCTAGACCTCTAAGCGCTCCGAGTGGAAGTAGCATAGCTACAGCGTAGACCAAGGGGTTCAGCGCTAGTGCGAAAACAGCTCCAGGTAGGTAGCTTCCTACCAACGGAGTTAGGTCAAGGATATCGAGACCGAGATACATTACTAAGAGCTGCAGCGCAAAGCCGAGTCCTAGACCAACCCAACAACTTCGTGGAACCGTGCGAACGATCTTCAAAACCATCGATGCAGCCAACCCTAGGGGGTACGTAAGTCTTTCCTTATCGAGGTAATGCATCCTAAGTGCGTAGGCTAGGAGTGCTCCACCCATCGATGCAAGGCTTAGCGATACGTACGTAGGTAGCGCTTCGAAATCGATTGGGTTGGGATCGGAGAACAACGTTTGTGGAACACGTATCTCGAATCCAAAGACTCTTAGCTTGGAGGATAGGTACTGTAGGTAGCCGTAGGTAAGGTACATCCCGGAGGTTAGGGTAGTCGTGAGGTCTATGCCTATGGCGAGGCTACTAGCGTAGATGATTTCCTCGAGGCTGGTCACCCCCATGCATCTGGCTAGGAACAACGTTATCAACGGTATGAAGACTATCGAGATCTCGGAGATCGTGAACCCTGAAACAGCGTAGCCGTAGCTATCGACGAACCCCATGAAGAGCCCTACGATGAGTCCTAGTACCAGCCATCTCAAGAACGTCCCCTCAACGTAGCTCTAGGCTACAGTTATTAACATTCTATCGCAGATCGTAGCCAAGTCGCCGAGCATGGAGAACCATTATCTACCGGGTAGCGTTATCTCTACCCGGTGGGTAGCATGGTTATAGAGATCGTGCGCGTGGGTAAGAAAGGGGAGGTGTATCTACCTAGGAAGGTGCTGGAAGCTACAAAAATTCGTCCGGGTGACAGAGTTAGGATCCGGGTAGTCGATGAGTATAGCATAGTCGTAGAGAAAGAGCTTTCGATAGACGATGTTCTGGGTAACTACGTTGCTGAGCTCTCCATCGAGGAGGTAGAGAGGGTTAGTGAAGAGGTTCAGAGGGAGTACGGTCTTGGTTAAGGCTATCCTTCTCGATACTACGTACTTACTACCGATCTTCGGTGTAAGAATCGGGTTGCCTCGATTCGAGGAATGCTTTCCAAAGCTTCTTACCAAGCATACGGTTCTATACAATCCTCTATCGATAGTTGAAGCAAAGTGGATAGCTCTACGACTTGCGAAGAGGATGGGTAGGATCGTTCTCGATAGGTTTAGGCTTGGTTTGAAAGCTCTTCAGAACGATGATAGGCTTCGACCTACGGAGGTAACTAGCTACGAAATCGAGGAGATTGCAGATAGCTTGATTCCGTACTTAAGCGATTACTTCGATAGGATCATACTATCGACGGCGTACGTACACGGCTACGCGTTGCTTACGGAGGATGAGGAAATTGTTAATGTTGTTAGGAAGGGTATCGTATCGCTGGAACTACTTAAGTGGAGCGATATCCTGAATACAACGTGTTGAAAGATCGTTGCTATCGCAACGGTTTTTCTATCTGTAAAGTGAGGTGATAGTTGGGGGCTCTTGAGTACTATACGACTCGAAAGCATTACGAAGATCTTTCCTCCCAACGTTGTTGCCGTAGACAACGTATCGCTCAAGATCGAGAAGGGAGAGTTCTTCGTTCTCCTAGGTCCTTCGGGATGCGGTAAGACTACTACGCTTAGGATAATCGCTGGGTTGGAGAAGCCTACGAGAGGTCGTGTATACATCGATGAGGAGGACGTTACGGATCTACCTCCTAGGAAGCGAGACATAGCGATGGTTTTCCAGACATGGGCTCTGTACCCACACATGAAGGTTTACGACAACATAGCGTTCCCGCTAAAGCTTCGCAAACTACCTCAGCACGAAATCGATCGAAGAGTTCGCGAGGTAGCGAAGATGCTTAGAATAGAAGAGCTTCTCGATAGGTACCCCAAACAGTTGTCGGGTGGTCAGCAACAGAGAGTTGCTCTCGCACGTGCATTGGTTAGGAATCCACGAGCGTGGCTCATGGACGAACCTCTCTCCAACCTAGACGCCTTGCTGAGGGTTCAGATGAGAGCCGAGTTAAAGAGGTTGCAGAAGGAGTTGAAGATAACCACCGTCTACGTAACCCACGACCAAGTAGAAGCGATGACTATGGCTGACCGCATAGCTGTTATGAATCGTGGTCGCGTACTTCAGGTAGGCACTCCCTTCGAGGTCTACCACAATCCGAGAACCATATTCGTGGGAGGATTCATAGGATCGCCGCCCATGAACTTCGTGAGGGCAACGTTCGACAAGGTTGGCGAGAACTACGTTCTTAGATTCGAGAACGTATCGCTAACGATCCCATCCGAGCTCGGTAAACACATCGAGAATCGTGTCGGAACTGGTAGCGAGGTAGTGATAGGGATTAGACCGGAACACATCTCGCTAGCTAGTGCAGAGGAAGAGAATGCGATTCCGGGCGAGATCTACGTTGTCGAGCCTCTGGGTACCGAGACTATTCTGAACGTGAAGATCGGCGAGACCGTGATCAAGATGAAGGTGTTGAAGGAGCTCATACTTCCGGTAGGCGAAAGAGTATGGATAAAGTTTGATCTGGATAGGATACACATCTTCGATCCGAAGACGGAGGAAGCGATCGTTTAGATTACGAGCCTAGAGAATCTCGAGAGCGTGTCGAAGCACTGTATTTCTCGAACGGCTTATTTGTATACAAAATGATGTTCTGCTCGAAGAGGTGGTTCGATGCCTTCCAAAGCAGTCATAGTAGGTATCGTGGTAGCGATAATAATCATCGTAGGTGTTGCAGCAGCGCTCCTAATGAGAGGAGGCGGTGGAGCAGCAACCACAACTCCATCGAGTCCCGCTACAACGGCTTCGCTTACGCTTAAGAAGGTAACGCTCACGATTGAGTACGGCGAGCCTTGGAAGGATCTAGTCAAGCCAGCGATCGAGAAGTTCAGGGAGGATATGAAGAAGCAGGGATACGATGTCGAGATCAAGGAGAGCATGATTCCGTACGGACAAGATATCTCGCAAGTAATAACACAGCACCTTGCGGCCGGCACCGCTGGCGATGTACTGATCGTTGATAGCTTCATGATACCGTCCTACGCAAGCGCTGGATACCTATACCCGCTGGACGACTTCGTTAAGAACTGGCCCGATTGGAACCAGTTCCCAGACTCTATGAAGAAGATTGTTAGCTACAAGGGCCACGTCTACGGAGTTATGATCGATACCGACGTAAGAATGATCTGGTTCAGGAAGGACATATTCAAGATGGCTGGACTACCCGAGGACTGGCAACCCAAGACTTGGAAGGATATCTTCGATGCTATAAAGGCTCTGAAAGCTCACGAGGACGAGATTAAGAAGACACTTGGAATCGACGAGTTCTACCCGTTCTACATACCTGCCGGAACTCAGTGGGGTGAAGCAACTACGATGCAGGGCTTCTACATGGTGTTGCTAGGAGCTGACAAGCCTCCGTACAACAGGTTGTACGACTACGAGAAGGGTAAGTGGATCTGTAAGAGCACTGCTCTATGGAGAGCATTCGAGTTCTACAGGATAATCTACCAGGTACTCAAGGCAGGACCTACGAAGTACAACTTCGTTAGCGATGTATGGGGTACTCACAGAGAGATCTTCTCCAAGGGCATCGTAGCCATGGATCTAGGAGGTTCGTGGGAATGGGGTGAGGGTTGGGGTCCAAGCGGTAAGGCACCTCTAAAGGCTTGTCAAGAAGCTTGCAAGGGTAAGAGCGGTAAGGACTACGAGCAGTGCTACGTTGATTGCGAGTGGAAGTACGTAGGATTCGCCAAGATGCCAGGCATCACTGGCGGTGCCAACGGAGAACCAGCATTCGTAACGATCTCCGGTGGATGGGCAGTAGTACTCAACAAGAACCTAGAGAAGGATAAGGAGAAGCTGGAGCTTGCATGGAAGCTCATCACCTACATCGCTAGCAGAGACAATATCGCTAAGTTCTGTGCTAAGTATGGAAAGATCGCTCCAAGACTCGACGCTACTCAAGTACCTGAGTACGCACAGAACGAGTACCTAAAGAAGGTCACGGAGTACCTAAAGTTCACAGACTTCAGAGACGCAATACCGCCATACCCAGAGATCTCTAAGCTGATCCAGGAGATCACGGAGAAGATCGTGAAGGGCGAGATCAAGAGTGCTGACGAGGCACTTGAAGAGTACTGCAAGGGTCTGAAAGACATCGTTGGAGAAGACAACGTAGTTGAGTACCCAGTTAACAAGAGTCCGATATACGGTGGGTGAAGTCCTTGAGGGCGAGGGTCTTAGACAAAATACTGTCTTTTTTCGAAGGTCCCTGGGCTAGGCTTCTCATGTTTCCTGCGCTTGCATTCATGGGGATATTCATTCTCTTCCCCTTGGTCTGGAGCGTATACCTGAGCTTCACGAACTATCGTCTCACGGGTCCCGAAGCCGTTAACTATACGTTCGTAGGTTTGAAGAACTACCTCAAGCTTTTCAAGGATAGTGAGTTCCTCGACGCTATACGCAATAGCTTCGTATTCACGTTCCTATCGGCTCTCGTTGGACAAACCGTGCTCGGTCTTGGATTAGCACTCGTAGCACGTATGAAGGAACCCGAGGGTGTTCTAGGCAAGGTGTTGAAGATCCTCAAGATCGTTACGATAACGGTGGTATTCATATCGTGGGTCATACCAGAGGTCGTAGCCGGCTACGCATGGATATCGCTTACGGAGACCGGTGGTTTCTTCTCAACGCTATTCATGGGTCCAGCCAAATCGTTCAAGTTCGAGCACCCGATGGAGACGATAATAATAGCCAACATCTGGAGAGGAACGGCTTTCTCCATGATACTCTTCATCGCGGCGCTCGAGAGCATACCTAGCTACATATACGAAGCAGCTGAAATCGATGGTGCTACACCGTGGCAACGCTTTAGGTACGTAATACTACCGTTGCTATCCGGAGCTATCCTCGTGGATCTGATACTGATAACGATCTGGACCTTTGGCCTCTTCACCTTGGTGTACATAATTCTTGGAGTACCCTTCAGAACGATGCACTGGACCATCTACGTCTACTACAAAGGTATAGATCGATACAACGTTTCGCTAGCTTCCGCAGCATCCAACATCATGTTCCTCATCGTGCTCGCACTCATCGTTTCGTACCTCGTACTCATGAGGAAGCTACGTAGGTGGGGATAACATGGGTAAGCTAGGAGTAATAGCTGCAATCGCTTTCCTCGTAGCGGTACTATCCTACTTCCTAATACCCCTACTCTGGATGATCTTCGCAGCGTTCGATCCAAACGCTGGTCCCGAACTAAAGATACCTACGAATCCCTCGCTCGTCAACTTCGAAAAGCTTGCCGAACCTATCGGAGCTGCCGTACCCTATACATGGATCCTGAACTCGCTCATCATAGCATCGGCATCAGCAACGCTAGCAACAGTGCTAGCGCTGCTCGCAGCCTACGTCATGACTAGGCATAGCTTCAGAGGTCAGGAAGCCTTGACAACCATGTTCGTATCGTTTAGGTTGATACCCGTGATTGTCATCGCGCTCCCGATAATGGTTCTCTACAAGGGTTGGGGACTCAACAACACGCTTCAGGGCGTTATCCTTGCGCACACCGCTCTGATACTACCCTTCGCCATCCTCATACTCGATGGGTATCTAAGAGGTATTCCAACGACTTACGAAGAGGCTGCGATGATAGATGGATGCAGTAAGCTAGGAGCATTCCTAAGGATAACGCTACCCCTAGCACTACCCGGTCTCGTAACGGTTTGGTTGATATCCTTTGTATTCAGCTGGGGCGAGTACGTGATTCCGAGACTCATCATAGCTACCGAAACCCTTACCCCGGCAGCGGTTGGTCTAGACTACTTCAAGGGTCTACACGGACAGATCGATTACGGTAGGATCGCTGCCTTCTCCATACTCTACACGCTTCCCGTCGTAGCGATCTTTATGTACATCAAGAAGTATCTACAGCGCGGTGTTGCGGGTCTCGTAAGTAGGTGAAGCAAGTACGAACTCCAAGAACTTTCCTCGAATCTTCACGAGTTCGCTTCTCCTAGGCTTAGCTACACCGAGATCCGTTACGATGGCATCCACGTACTTAGACTCAACGCATTCGAATACCGGTAACTCAAGCTCGTAACAAGAGATTCGAAACCTTCTCCTAACGAGCGTAGCTAGCTCACGACTAGGAACATCGATGAGCTTCACTGCCTCCGCGAGAACCAGCACGGGTTTCCCAAGTTCGCGGGCAACGATCGCGAGCGTTCTCGAACCGATCTTGTTCACGATATTCCCATCGAGATCAACTGCGTCTGCACCCAGCAGAACGAGGTTGCTCTCCTCAACAACGTAAGCAATCATGGAATCGGGGACGAGCTTCACCTTCGCACCGTTCCTAGACAGATGCTCGTAGAGATCAATACCTTCGCTACCAGGAGATGATTCGAGAGCAATCACCTGATCTACGAGATCGCGATTGGAGAGAATGGCGTCTGCTACCGCGCTACTGAAGCTTATGGTAACGATGCGACCCCGTAGGAAGCTGCGAACGTTCTCAACGAGTTTCTTCCTAGCGTTCTCCATGTAGATCTCGAATCTTCGAATCGTTTCACATAGATCTCGAGAACTACGTACGATGTCTGCGAGTACGCGTAGCGAAGCCATGGACGGATTCGCGCTCTGAATCGCATCGGCGAGACGATCCCTATCTATCGAAGCAACTTCGTTGCTAGTACAAGCCTCTAGAATTCCCTTCACGATCCTACCTAAGCACCACCAAGAACCTCTCCTACGTTCTTCGAACACCTCCTTCACGGCTTCAGCGATAGGTTTAGGGAACTGCATAGCTTGCTACACCGAACCACTCGATGCTACTCGTCTAGATGTGTAGAAAGCGAGTAGAAGGATTAATGCAGAGAGTATGCAGAGGCATGGAAACACGATCGCTACGATCTCTAGGCTTGGTGTGTAGAGGGTACCGGCGATGAGTCCTCCCAAGAACATCGATACTCCCTGAACGAAGCTGTAGATACCGTAAGCGTAGGGACGAGCGTTCGGAGGAACTATGGTGGCTATGCTAGCTCGTGCAACCGTTTCTAGGGAACTCATGAAGGCGCCCCAGAGGATAGCTACGATTATGAGCGTGTAGAGAGAGCGTTGAGTGAGTAGGATCGGTATGGGCATCGCTATCAATGGGATTGCTACGACTATTCGAGGACCCCACGCATCGTAGAGCATACCCATGGGTAACGCAACGATAGCGTCGCTAAGCATAGCGATTGCGTAGAGCGTAGCTATAGCTTCGTACGGTACCAAACCGAGGTTCTCGATATGGTAGGAAACGATGCTCCAGTGAAGGAATCCCATGGAAGCTACTCCCAGACCAGCTACGAGGAGCCAGAACTCGATACCTAGAGATGTTCGTTCGAAACGTTTGTACTCGAACGCTTCGAGTCTTGGATACAGACGATTCGCTACGAGTACGAGGATCAAAGCCATGGTTGCTGGTACCGCGAGGACTAGGAACGCTTTTCGATAGCCGAGGACGTTGGCGGCGAAGGCTAGGATAAGCGGTCCAGCAACAGCACCTACCTGATCTAGAAGCTCGTGGATTCCGAAACCTTTGCCGTAGCCAATACCTTTCGAGACCTCGGCGAGCACAACGTCTCTAGCTGGTGCACGAATAGCTTTGCCAAACCTTTCGAGAACCACGAGTGCAACGACGTCGTTCCACGAACGAGCGTAGGCAAGCATGGGTACGGCAACAGCGTTCAGACCGTAGCCGAATGCAACAAGTCCCCACAGCAATCTCGAGGAACGTGTTAGGCCTACCAACACACCGCTCGCAAGCCTAAGACCATAGCCAACGAGTTCGCCTAGCGTGACCAGTCCGGCACCTAGAGCTACAGCACCGAGAAGACGAATGTAGGCACCGACAACCGAGCGCGCACCTTCGTAAGCAATGTCTGCGAACAACGATACGAAGCCGAGCAGAAGGAATACTAGGATCCTGCGATCCACCGAATCACCTCGTAGTCATTCATTCAGCTCAGCAATCTCTTCAGAGCTTCTCGATACGCTGGGATCTGCCACGCCCATCTACGTCCTACACCGAGAGCTCGATCTTCCTCCGGAGCTCTCCCTATAACTAGTGCATGGCTGAGCTCCATCATTAATCCTAGCTCTTCGAGTTTCTCAGCTACTTCCCAATCAGAATCGGGATCCTCTAACACTAGCTCTAGCCTAGTTCGATCAACTACGCGAAGCGCTGAAGAAACCCTACGCTCAGCTAGGTAGCTAAGCCATTTTTCTACATCCCAATCGAGCTGTGCTAATTCTATCAATGCTCGTGGATTACCTCCAGTCAACCTCCAAAGCTCATCCGAATCTATGGATGGAGAAAGCTGTTGAACGAGTTCCTCGAATCCTTCCCTAGGCAAGCTCCAAACCATGTATACGTGTACGTAGGTATGTCTAGATAGGATGCGTTTGGAAATACCTTCGGATGTCGTTAACAGGAATAGAACGCTATCGACGTTAAGCTCGCGATGTAGGTATTCGATCCATTCGTACAATAGCTTCGTGTATCTATCAACGTTCTCCAAACCTATCGCTCTATAAACATCGTCGAGAACGATAACGAGCTTCTTTCCACGAAGCGACATCTTTTCGTGTAGCTTACGAAGGAGGGACGTGATGTACTCAGCAAGACCTTCACCTACGTGAGTAGATGCAAGGAATTCGACGACGCTCCATACCTCGCTATGAGAAGAGATTACAGCTCGTGAAAGATCCTTCGACTCTAGAGCATCTATGTACAGCGCTACGAAATCGGATCTATCTTTGAGCATCGTAACGAAGTACCGTAGAAGCGTTGACTTACCACACCCTTCCGAACCGTAGATAGCTATCGGGAAAGCGTATCCGCGATGAGCAAGCGTATCGAGTTGACGTAGCTCGAGCTCTCTATCAACGAACCGAATCCATCTACCTAGTCCCTCCACAAAGATCCTGAAATCCATTTCCTCAACACCTAACCCAAACCCAGCGAATTGTTCAGAGATATCGAGTTCTAGAACGGTAGTAAAAAAACGGTAATGGTATCGAGGGGGATGAAAAACAAAAATGTTGTTGGTTTATCCAGGTAGGAGACCTTCTTCTTCGAGCCAGTCGGCTAACCACTTCAGATCGAGTTCCTCGAGCTTTGCTCTCGTTGGTCTTCCATCGATCCAGCCACGTAGCTTGTAGTACTCGTCTAGCATCTCGTTGAGCTTCACTACGTATCCCTTGGATGGTCCTTCAGGCATCGGTTCTTCGAGCAATCTCTTGGGTAGCGTATCGTACTGCCTACCATCGCCGAAGCTTAGCACGTTGAATGCTCGCTCAGCGTTCCAGATCCTCTCTCCAATAATCTCGATGTCCTTGGGCGTCACCTCCCAGCCAGTGACAGCGCTTAGCAGTGCAGCGTAGTCCTCAGTCCATAGAGCGAAGGTCGTGAACTTGCACAGCACCAAGCTATCGACGACTGCGAACACGTCCTGGAAGTGCTTTACGAGCTGTGCCTTGCCCTGAGTCGTGAATCTATCTACGAGTTGTGGTACTCCAAGTACCTCGGGCGAGATTAGGTATGCTCGTAGGTGGCAACCACCTCTATTGCTCGTTGCATAGCCTAGTCCATGTCCTTGAGCACCCCTCGGATCGTAGGCTGGCAGCTCTTGTCCTCTCACAACCATGGCTACCTCGGGAGCTCCATACTTCTCAGCAAGCTTCTTAGCACCTTCAGCGAGTTCATCACCGATACCAGATCTGTAGGCTGTTCTCCACACCAGCTCTACGATGGCTTCAGCGCTACCCCACTCGACTCTCAATCCTCGTAGCTTCTCTTTCGGTACCTTACCCATCTCGACGAGCTCCATCAAGGCGCCGATAACGTTGCCCATGGATATGGTGTCGAGACCGAGCTCGTTGCATAGGAAGTTGGCCTTAGCAATCGCTTCTAGGTTAGAGGTGCCAGTCTGTGCACCGAATGCCCAGATAGTCTCGTACTCTGGACCGCCGCCTTCGCTAGTCCATGGAGGTGTTCTTACC
>Ga0256842_1000946_pt1 | contig 24884 bp, 21 predicted proteins | sample 4559240metaG_FD_185973 | JGI IMG/M metagenome (GOLD analysis project Ga0256842, IMG submission 185973) | Hydrothermal vent microbial communities from Guaymas Basin, Mexico - 4559-240 | ecosystem: Environmental > Aquatic > Marine > Hydrothermal vents | place: Mexico: Guaymas Basin | collected... | reverse complement strand
GTTCCATTTTATTATCAAAGTGGTGCTTCTTTTGTTCAGATATATGTGGGGATGGGTGCAAAACGAGTTCATGAACTTTTTAGTGCTGCTAAAAATAATTCACCATCTATTGTTTTTATTGATGAGATAGATGCTGTTGGTAAAAAACGAGATGGACAAAGAAATGATGAGCGTGAAGCTACACTAAACCAATTACTTACTGAGATGGATGGTTTTGAGGGTTCAAGCGGTGTTATAGTTGTAGCTGCGACAAATAAGATAGATGTACTTGATTCTGCACTTTTGCGTGCTGGTCGTTTTGATAGACGAGTGTTTGTTGAACTTCCAACTAAGCGTGAGCGTGAATCTATACTTGAAAAATATATAGAAAAAGTACCACATGATTTAGATGTTAAAGCAGTAGCAAATATGACAGTTGGTTTTAATGGTGCATCTTTAGCTGCACTTGTAAATGAAGCATCACTGTTAGCTATTCGTCAACATGATTTTCAAGTTACAATTGAGCATTTTCATCAGGTAAAAGATAAGGTTATGTTTGGAAAGAAAAAACTTCAAATATTAACTGATAAACAAAAAGAGTATCGTATAACATATCAAGCAGCAAAAGTTGTTTGTGCAACTTATTATGATTTGCCTTTTGAAAAGTTAATGCTTTCAAATGAAAAACTCACTCCATCTACTGATGAACCACTTATCAAACATGAGATTGAATCAAGAGTAAGAATGTCATTAGCTGGTATTGTTGCTTGTGATATTAAATATAAAGAACATGCTAGTTCTGCTAAAAGTGATTTAGATGAAGTTAAAGAGGTTACAAATAGCATGATAAAAGAGTATGGGATGGGTTCATCTCTTATAGCAAGTGAAAAAGAGCAAGAGGTCCTTATAGATAGACTTTATGCAGAAACTAGAATGCTTTTAGAATCTATGACAGATATATGTAGAGATGTGGAAGCAGTTTTATATGAGAGAGAGAGCATAACGAAGGCTGATGTTAAGAAGTTAATTGATGCAGTTCTTTAGCGGTTTTTCACTTGTAGATGAAGAGTACCTTTTTGATGAATATCTAAACAAGTCAGCTTACACTGTTAGTGGATTTTCTTATGGTGCTATAAAAGCTTTAAGATATACAAACGAACAGTTAGAATTAGGAAATAGGGTAGATAAACTTCAACTACTCTCTCCAGCTTTTTTTCAAACTAAAAGTACTAAATTTAAAAAGCTTCAACTTATGGGATATAAAAAAGACAAGATAAACTATATGAAAAGTTTTTTATCTCTTTGTTTTGAACCTTATGAGAAAAAGGTAATTCAAAATTATGAAACTAAGTACTCTGAGTTAGAAGAGCTTTTAAACTATGAATGGGAGTTAGAAGATTTTAAATATCTTATAGATAAAGGTCTACATGTAGAGGTATATCTTGGTGGTGAAGATAAAATTATAGATGCAGATGCTGCTAAAGAGTTTTTTTTAGAGGTATCTACGGTAACTTACATAAAAAAAGCAAATCATTTTTTGCAAATAAATTAATAAATAAAGGAAATATAAAATATGAGTGAAATAAAAATAGGCGTAATAACAGCAAGTGATAGAGCAAGTAAAGGTATATATGAAGATATCTCTGGTGTAGCAATTCAAGATACTATGAAAGATTATTTAACTAGTGAATTTGAGATAGTTTATAGATGTATTCCAGATGAGCAAGATGTACTTGAAGATACAATGAAAGAGCTTTGTGATAAAGCTGGGTGTTGTTTGGTTGTTACAACTGGTGGGACTGGTCCAGCACTTCGTGATGTGACACCTGAAGCAACAGAGAATGTATGTGAGAAGATGATGCCAGGGTTTGGTGAACTTATGCGTCAAGTAAGTTTACAGTATGTTCCTACAGCTATACTTTCTCGTCAAACAGCAGGGATTAGAGGAAAATCATTAATTATTAATTTACCAGGAAAACCAAAGTCTATTCGTGAATGTTTAGATGCAGTGTTTCCAGCAGTTCCATATTGTATTGATTTATTAGAAGGTCCATTTTTGGAATGTTATGAAGATGTAATTAAGCCTTTTAGACCTAAAGCAAAGTAAATATATAAATTAAGCTCTACATGTAGAGCTTAAAATCAACTGCCACCTAAGGCTTTTTTAACATGATCATCAGCCATAGTTGGATTCCAAACTGGTTCCCAAACTACATCAACAACAACTTCTTTTATGTTTGCCATTTTTTCAACTGACTCTTTTACCCATTGTTGGATAAGCTGGTGCATTGGACATGCTCTTGTTGATAGTGTCATAGTTACATGAGCGTTACCATCAGCATCACAAGTAGCATCATATATTAGACCCATCTCAACAAGATTAAATCCAACTTCTGGATCAATTACAGTCGAAATTGCTAAAAAAAGTTCTTCTTTTGAGTACATATTTATTTCCTTAATTTTATTTTATAATTAGTGTTCTTATTTAAAGTTTATCATATAGAGTAAACTTCTGAAAAATGCAACAGCTCCAAATACTAAAAATGAAGCTCCAGCTTTTAAAATCATATCGTTTTGAAATAGTATTGCAATCGCTACAATGCTAACGCCAATAGCTCCAAAAATCAACTGAGCTTCAGAACTTTTAGGTGGTAGCATATCAGCAAGCATTGGTACTTTTTGTTTACCAACTAGTGGTGAAAATCTTTCAAACCAAACTAAAAATGGAACAATTTTATACACATGTCCAGTAATAGCAAAGCCAAAAAAGCCAAAAAATATAAGCCAGCCACTGGTAAGCAGTAGCGGTTCATACGAACTAAACAGATACACAACTCCAAGAACTAAAGCTATTAACATTGAAAAGTAAGCATACGTTAGTGAATGTGTATATATATCTAACTCTTTTCTAGCACGTGTTTTAAAGATTGTTTGCACTAAGTAGAAATAAACTACTAAAGATACAACAGCTAAAGCATAACCAATATACTCTAATATAATTATGTTTGCAAATGATGAAACAACAACTGACACAACTGCGATACTCATCAAAATTACAGCCATCTCTAGTGGTTTCTTAGAAAATCCATGAGATAGTCCAAACATAGGAAGCAATACAAGAGATAAGCCCATAAGAGTTATGCTAATGTAGCCACCTATTACTAAAAACACATGACTTTTAAGTAGTGTTGCTATGTTGACATCTATTGTCCCTGCATATCCTAAAGCCATTAAAAGACCAAAGATAATACCGAAGAACAGGAAGGTATTTGATATTAAGATGCTAGTCATTACAATATTGAATTTTTCAACTTTTTTAATTGTTAAGAAAATTTCCATAACAAAAATCATCAAAGCAATCAAAACTATTAAGCCACCATAAGGTAGTAATTGTGGTGAGTTTAAAAAACCAATACCCATAAGTATAGTTCCAATACCTAAAAGTGGCCAAATTGAGTAAAATAATTCAACTCCAAAATGTCCAACTTCTAAAACAACTGGTACAAGTTGTGCCATTGCTCCAAAGATAGTCATCATTACAAAACCAAGTAAAAATATATGTACAAAACTTAATATTTTAGGGTCTGTAAATGATACCTCTTGAATTGGTATGAAAAATAAAAATATTGTAGCAAATATATAAAATAATCCACCTAATATAAAAAAAGGTGCGATTAATTTAAATGGTGGAGCAAAATCTTGAGAAATTGAGTTCATTTAGAGGTTTAGTGACAAGCTGTTTGATTTAAATCAGAATCACTAGTAGAATTTGAGTTGTGAGTAAATATAATTTTAACTAATCCACCTTCAATATCTTCTACAGTGTTTGAAATATCATCATCAAGTTTAGCAAAAAGTCCACCTGGTGCTTTGTGATTAATCATAACAAGAGTGTTATTATTACCTTTGATTAAAGCTAAACCGCTCATCGCATTTACCATTGGATCTGGTGGTCCACATTTTGAAGTATCAAAGTAATAAGTAGATACTCCATCTTTTGCTAATTCGAAAAAATCAACAGTAGCTCCGTTAACTTCTATTTTTTGTGCATCGCTTGGAATGATTGACATATGAAATCCTTGTATTTAATATTTGGGAAATTATATGTTATATTTAGTAACTATAACTTGATATTTATCAATAATAACTATCAAATTACTAAATACTTATTTTAATCTCATCTTTTATTTTTGAAGTTTATTTGTTAGTTCCCAAGCTAGAGCTTGGAAACTAGGGGAAGGGGAGTGTATTTAGTCTATATATCTACAGCAACAAGATGATGTTTTAAACCCAACTCTTGAGGAGTACATCCAAGAGCTAAACCTATCATTTGTTGCATATGTAGGACTGGAAGTTCAACCTCACGACCGATTGCTTCAGATGCGTGATGAGTTTGAGTATCTAGTTTTAAGTGACATAGTGGACATGGTGTTACCATCATATCTGCATTGTTGTCAGTTGCACCAGCAATTGCATTACCCGTTAAAGTAGCTGCAACTTTTGGAGCTTGAAGCTCGATATGAAAACCACAACATTTGTTTTTTTCATCATAATCAACATTATTACCACCACAAGCGATGATTAAATCATCAAGTGAAGTAGGGTTATATGCATTTTCAGGAGTCTTATGTGTCTCATTAGCAAGTTCACTTGGACGAATATTATGACAACCATAAAATGGTGCTATATTAAACTGTGAAAGTGGAGTAACAACCATCTCTTTAATTTTATCAAGACCAAAGTCATCAATTATTGCATATAAAAAGTGAGTTACAAGTGAAGTGCCTTTGTACTCAAGTCCAACTTCTGCTAGTTTTTCATTAACTCTTGCTTTTAACTCTTTGTTATTATCTAAACGGTGTTTAGTCATAGAAGTGTTTAACTGACAAGTGTTACAAATAGTAACCATAGTTAGACCATGCTTCTCAGCATAAGCAATATTTCTTGCATTTAAAACTAATGATAAAAAGTCATCATAATCTTGTAGGTGTGAAGCTCCACAACATGAAGCCTCTGTAAGTTCGATTAACTCTATTCCTAGTTTATCTGCAACTGCCATTGTTGACATCATTTGCTCAGGAGTACTTTGTTTAGCTGTACAGCCTGTAAAAAGTGCGTATTTTAATTTACTCATATTTATAATTCTCCCTAAAACTTAGCTGTTGATGATGATTTTACAAGTTTGCTAATCTCATCCATATTATCAGATGTTGGAATATTCCACGGCATTGCGATTTTGCCTTTTCTAAACATTTTAAGTGCTACTGGAATGTGTTTAATGATAGAAGGACCTTCAGAGTAAAGAACTAACTGACCCTCATCAAGTACACCACGTTTCTCAATTGAGTGTTTAAATCCAACTGCATGACGAGTAGCAACATTACTTTTTGCAACACCCTCTTTAAATAGCATTTGGTGAAGAGAAGTAATCTTTTCAATAGGATTAACGTCTTTAGGACAAACTTCAGCACATTCGTAACATTTAGCACAGTCCCAAACACCTTGACCAAGTGTATTTAGCTCTTGTAATCTTGTGTCATGAGCATCATCACGAACATCAGCTTCAAATCTAAAAGCTTTTGCAAATGCAGCAGGACCAAAGAAATCTTCATTTAGTTCAACTACTGGACAAGCATAGTGACAAGCACCACATTGGATACAAAGGTCTGCATCATTTAACTCGTCAGCTTGTTCTGGTGTTACAGCACACTCCATATTTGGATGTTCATCAATATGAGATACTAAGAAAGGATGAATAGCATCATGTTTCTCCCAGAAATCACCCTTATCGATAATCATATCTTTAACAGCTCTTTTAATACTTAATGGTTCAATAGTAAGTTCATTACCAAAGTATTCAAGCATAGTACTCATGCTTTCTTTACATGCTAGAGTTGAACGACCATTTACTTTAATAGCACAAGCACCACAAATACCGTGACGACAAGAACGACGGTAAGAAAAACTACCATCATGATCCCATTTAATTCTATTTAATATATCAAGTACAACCTCTTCTGAAGTAACTTCCATATCATAATTTTCATAATATGGAAGATAGTCTTCGTCTGCATTAAAACGAAATACTTTGAAGTTTACTTTTTGTGTAGTAATAGTATGACTCATAAGTTTCCTTTAGTAAGTTCTAGCTTTAAGCTCATGTTTGCCAAGTATAACATCCATGTAATCGAGTGAAATATCACCAGTCTTATCCATATAAGCCATTGTATGCTTAAGGAAGTTTTCATCATCACGAGTTTCAAAGTCTTCTCTATAGTGAGCACCACGACTCTCTTTACGAGGAAGTGCAGACTCAACAATAAATGAAGAATAATCTAACATATGACCAAGTTCGATAGCTTCTTGAAGTTCTGTGTTAAATACTTTTGATTTATCTTTGATGCGAATATTTACAAATCTAGCACGAAGCTCTTTAACAGTTTTAATAGCAATCTCAAGAGTCTCTCCAGTACGAAATGCTCCAGCATTAGCTGTCATACATTGTTGTAGTTCTTCTCTTATTTGAGGTACTGTTTCATCGCCATTGTTTCCAAGAATAAAGTTTATTTCAGAAAGTGCTGTTTTTGCATCCTCCTCAGTAGCTTTACGAAGAGGAATATCATCAATCTCAGTAACCATTGTCTTACCAACAAATCTACCAAAAAGCAATGCTTCAAGAACTGAGTTTGCACCAAGTCTGTTTGCGCCATGAACAGATACACAAGAACACTCACCAGCAGCGTAGAAACCTTCTACAAACTCAGTGTTATTCTTACGAACATTCCCAGCAATATTTACTGGAATACCACCCATTGAGTAGTGAGCAGTTGCAGAGATAAGAATAGGCTCTTTAATCATGTCTAAACCTAAGAAAGTGATAGCTAAATCACGAAGTTCAGGAAGTCTTTCCATGATTAAGTCTTTTCCAAGATGAGTTACATCAATAAAAACTGCATCTTTTCTTGGTCCAACACCACGACCTTCTCTAATCTCATTTAAGATTGCGCGAGATACAACATCACGGCTTGCTAACTCCATTGCATTTGGAGCATATTTTTCCATAAATCTTTCACCCTTAGAGTTGAAAAGTTTTCCACCTTCACCACGAGCAGCTTCAGAGATTAAAACACCATTTCCAGATAATCCAGATGGGTGAAATTGTACAAATTCCATATCTTCAAGAGGAAGACCATGACGAGCAACGATACTAAGACCATCACCAGTATTTGCATGCGCGTTTGAGTTGATTTTATATGAACGAGCATATCCACCAGTAGCAAACATTACTGATTTACAGTTAAAGATAGCCATTTGCATATCACGGATATTAAAAGCTATAACACCTGAAACTTTTCCATCTTTATAGATAATATCAGCAGCATACCACTCATCCCAAAACTTAACACCAGAACGGTGCGCTTGTTCATAGATAGTTTGAAGTAGTGTAAGACCAGTACGGTCTTTTGCATAACAAGCACGAGGTGAAGATTGACCACCAAAAGGGCGTTGTGCAATTTTTCCATCTGGAGTACGGCTAAAAGCAGCACCCATTCTTTCAGCCCAACGGATAGTCTCTGGGGCTTTTTGACACATAAATTCAACAGCATCTTGATCAGCTAGGTAGTCTGAACCTTTAACTGTATCAAATTCATGAAGTTCTACAGAATCTTCATCACTAAAAGCGGCATTAACACCACCTTGAGCAGCACCTGAGTGGCTTCTCAGAGGGTGTAGTTTAGTAATTACAGCAACTTTTTTTCCTGCATTTTGTAGTTCTCTTGCTGCGGCACAACCGGCAAGACCAGCACCAACAACAATTGCATCATAAGTATAAATGGGGATGCTCATTAGCTTTCCTTTGTTTGTAATAGTTTAAATAATGTGAGGATTATACCTTTTTTAGTCTTTGTAAATGATAAATATATATCAATTCTTTTTTAATTTTTTGTGATATACTTTCTGCTTATTTTACGCATAAATTTTGCAAGGATTATAATGATAAATGAACTACATGTAGAGCTATTTAAGTTTGATTCAAAACTTGACTATCTACCATATTATAAAAAATATACCATAAAGTATCAAGAAAAAGATACGATTTTAAGTGTACTAAATAAGATAAATACTATTGATAAATTTTCTTATGAATCAACAGTTGAGTTTAATCTAAAGATAAACGGCTTGTATCTTAATGCAGGAGAATATATAAAGAATATAGTTGATTTAACTAGCAGTGACTTTATTATTGAGCCTGTTAGTATCTTTAGAGCTATTAATGATTTAATTATTGATAAGACAGATTATTTAGAAAAAATACTATTATTTAAAAAGTTTGTGACTCCTATGGACTTGGATGAGTATGCTAGTAATTATGAACTAGATTATTATGCTTCAAATACTTATAATATTAATCGTGATTATATTGGTGATCATTCGTTACTTATTGCCAGTGATATAATTGAGCAAACTCCTGAGTATACGCAAGAGGTATTAAACATTATAGGTTCACCTGAGGATGGGATCTTATATCATACCTCACTAGAGCATAGAGTGTTTAACTATGATTCTTCTAAAGAAAAACGAATCAAAAAACTTATGCTTATGTATGATAAAGTCTTAGTGCTTAAGAATGCCAGAGATTTACTAGGTGTTGGCTCTTCTGAGAGTAGTGTTAGTTCTCTAAAGATATCTCAGGAGTTCAAAGGCTTCAATATAGCTTCTTTTGATGGTTTAGCTAAAGTTGATATTGCTAAAACTATTAAAGAGTCACAAGCAAACTATATCAATATTAAACTTAAAAATGAAGACTTAGCACCTTATTCAACTCTTGTAAGTGATAATTTTTCTTTGAAAATTGCTGGAGATATTTTACTTCAAGCAAAAGATGAAAATGCTGACTTTTTAGTTGTAAGAGGTGCTGCTGATATCTCTTTGTTTGATAACAAGCAAAAACAAATAGAAAAAGCAGTAGGTCGTGAGATTGATTTACCAGTTATATCAGTTATGCAATTTTGTAAAGTTTTAGAGGGAGAAAAGGACAAGAGAGTCCTTGGATTTGATAAACATAAAGTAAATGTTTCTTTTCTTTAAGAAACATTTTTTAGATATCATCCACTTTTTCTATCATAGATTCACTTATTTGTGTTATTTTAACTTAGAATATCTTTGTATTCTTTGTGTGAATAAGTGTAGCCGTATCACTGTTTTTGGTTAGATTTTTGAAGTAAAAATTGTAACATCTAACTACTTCAAATCCAAATCTACTACTTTTATTTCTAAATTTTTTAAAAGTTGCACTTCAGATTTAAATTTTGGATAGTAACTTATATTTTCTCTTCTTTAAGTAATTTTTCAAAGGCTTCTGTAATCAGTTCAGCTTGAATTAAACCCTCAAGAAATATATGATTGTTTAAAAGTAATGTTGGACTCTTTACTACTCCTAATTCTATAGCTTTTTGTGTATCGTACTCAAAAGAAAATTCTACTTGAAGAGGAAGATGCTTTATAGCACAACTTAAGCGTTTAGAAAATTTTGCACACTCAAATCTATCTCCGTAAAGAGTGGCTTTGTAAAGTGTAGTGTGGACTTTTTCCATGTTTAATATTTCGCCCTCATGCATTTCATGACAAACATTAGACATAATATGACTCCAGTTTTAGGAATTTAATTTTCAAGTATAACGCAATTTTATAAACTTTTTATTAAACTGTTAGTTGTTTCCTAAGAATTATACCACCCCAATTAATCCATACAACTTTTCTAAAATTCTTTTTCTTGACCTTTCAGAAATAACAGCAATCACTTCTATTGTAGTATTACTTATTAAGGGGTTTACACATACAAGGTCTCTTTTATACTTACTTTTATTTTTGAAGTAATATTTAGATATTTTACTTAAAGAACCATAGAGCAACAGATTAAGTAGTTTTAACTACTTAATCCCTAACTCAGAAAATATCTCTTCAAAAAATACACTTATTTTTATAAGTTCATCTTTCAGTGTTCCAAAAGCACGGTCTTCTAAAACCCACTCTTCTACTCGTTTCATACTCTCACTTTTTTGTGACTCATCTAACTTAGTAGTTTTTTTAATTGACTCTTGTATCATCTCTACATGTTTATGTGAACTCATGTTTTATCCTTATTTTTTAATAGCAGTCATATCTTTCAGTTGCAATATCAGCACGAATCGTAGCTAATTCTCTTTAGCCATAGATAGTAAAGCTATTTTCCTTAAGTCTATTATACTACTAAAAAAGTTAATATTGTTAAAAACAGTCTTTAATCTATTTAATAGAGATGACGATGAATACTTCACTAAACGATATTCTACTTATCTGATAATATTGCATTTTAGAGTTTTATCTCTTTTGCTTTACCTCTCATGAGAGCATTCATAAGTTCTAATAGTCTACCTATCAAATACTTTACTTCAAAACCTTCACTTACTAGATTTTTCATTCGTTCTCTTTAATTTTATATCCACGAATAGTATCTATATCTAAACCAAAATGCTCAAAATTATTCTTGATACCATAAGTTCCTATATTTGCTCTCTCTTGAGAATTAATATATAAAGATAAATCAATTGCATCTTTATCACTGAGTGTTTTTTCTTGATATAGAGGCATGTTTGATTGAATCCATACCGCATTATTATCAAGTTTACTCATACTTCCGTCAGCGGTATATGAGAGCCATTTTCCATTTTTATCTTTACCCCATAAAGGCGGAGTTAGTTTATTCCCTTTGCCTTTTATGCCATGACACATCATACATTGGGCTTCATAAAGTTTCTGACCATGTTTATAATTTTTGTGAGTAGCTTTTAAAATAATTGGTTTAAAACTTTTCTTTTTATCTTCCCATAGTTTTGTAATCAAAAAACTTCGAGGACCCTTAGGATTCATTTTTGCCTTTGTCCCTTTTGAAATCCAAGTGATGTAACTCGTCATAGCAATTCCCATTTTGGTATTTAAAATAGATTGCTTACCACCCATACATCGTATAAAACAGCCATCAACTCTTTCTTGAAGTGTTTGTACTCGTTTATAACGACTAGAGTATGCAGGAAAAGCACTAGCAGTACCTATAAAAGTTCCTATATTTTTTGTTGTACCTGTTCGACCATCAGCTCCTTTGAGATGACAGTTTCTACACTGCAATCTACTCTTAACTAAATCTTTTGTGAGAGGATGGGTGTCAGTATTGTTTATAATATCTTCCCCAAGCTTCACTGTCTCACCCAATACCCCTAGAGGATATTCAACTGCATAAGACGATATACCAAGTAACAAAACTAATAATACGATTTTAAAGATACTATGCATTAATACTCCTCATATAATCTCTCGCTTTATCTCCACGTAAATCTTCAACATAACATGTCACAACCCTATATCACACAAAGAATATAATACTCTAAGCATCTATTTCTTTTAGTAACATCTTTTCTTCATATAGATTATTCTGCGTATTCGCTTTCTTGAATATCTCTTACTTGAGATATTCTATTTCCGCCATGCTCTTTAGCATGTTCAAGTACTTTTTTAGCTTCTCTTATTGATTCATCAAGTGTTTTATTATTTGGTTTTATAACATAACCACCACTTACTGTAACTGTAACTACACCAGTTGTTGGTGATTTAAACTTAATCTCTGATATGCTTTGTCTAATAATGTCTATATCTTTAAAAGATATCTCTTTGTTAGCACGAGAAAGTATGATAGCAAATTGGTTATAATCAATTCTAGCAATAACATCAGCAGATTGTTCGTATAGAGATATAGTAAAAGCTACTTTTTTAAGTATATTTTGTGTAAATTCTTGAGAATATGCACGGTTTGATTTAGAAAAGTTGTCTATCTCTAAAATAGTTAGAGAGGTAAAGTTGCTCTCTTTCATCCCTTTTTTTGCAGCATATGAGTTTATCATCCCTTTATGATTATTTATTCCAGTTACTGGGTCTAGCATAGTTGGGTTATCTGAAACAACAGGTTTCCTATTCATTCTTAGAGAAATTGCATCTGCTTCTTCTGAGTAAATTTCATAATCTTTTTTATCAAGATTGTATAAGTAGTATAAATCTTGATAAATATTATTTAGTTTACTTCTGTAGATAATTGTAAAAAATAAAATAATTACAAATGCCATATATGTTACATTTTTATGAATATTGAATTTTTCTTTGTTGTATGAGATACTTTTAAAAATTATTTTATCTATCTGGTTATAGAGTTGATTAAAACTTTCTTTTAGTTTTTCTTTTTTTAATTTTTCATTTTTATTATTTTTTGTATAGTATTTTCTAGCATTTAAATTAAATTCTTTTGTAAGGATTGTGAGTTTATCTAAATCTGATAAATATTCTTTTGAATTACCTAAGAGGTATTGCTCTGTAAAATTCAATTCATAAAGTACTCGAAGTTTCTCTATCTCATTTAAAAGTTGAGTGCTTTTTCCATTAAATTGAATTAAAGCTAGTTCTATATCTTTTTTATCAAGTTCTGTTAAAGTAGAAATAATATGTTTTTGATCATTTAAATTATCTATCTTTTCGTATGCACCATTTTGATCAACAGCTACTAATACTCCAAAACCCGCAAAAATAGTTGCAAATATAAGGAACATTGATAAATTGTTAAATATTTTCTTGATAGATTGTTTCATCTTAATAGATTGTTTCATATGGTTTTCCTAAATAAAAATGGTATAATATATGTCATTTTATAAAGATTGGCTTTAATCCTAACTTAAAGTCACAAAAGAAGTTTATTTGAATTTGGAAAACTATTTTATAAAACAGTTTAAAAGTATGAAAATTGGGGATGATGGAGCTATTGTTGGCAATAGTATTTATTCTAAAGATGCATTCTTTGAAAATGTACATTTTAAACTAAAATGGATCACTTATTATCAAGTTGCGCAAAAGGCAATGATGGTAAATATTTCTGATGCAGTAGCTATGAATGCTAAACCTAAGTATGCACTTTTAAGTGTTGCAATGCCAAAAACTATAACTAAAGCACAGATGAGTGATTTGGCTTTAGGTTTTAAAGAGACAGCAAATAAATTTGGTATAGAGATTATAGGTGGAGATACGATAAGTAACACAAAGCTTGACATAACCATAACAATAATTTCTGACGTTAAAAAGCCATTACTTAGAAAAGGGTTAAAAGTAGGGCATCTACTTGCCTTTACTGGAAAACTTGGTCAAAGTGCAAAAGAGTTAAAAAAACTGATGAATTTAGGTCGTATTCATACAAAATCTAAATTTGTAAATATTACCCTTAGAGATAAATTTATAGCCAATACAACAAAAATTTTAAGCTCAGGTATGGATATTTCAGATGGTTTACTAAGTGATTTAGATAAACTTGCATCTATAAACAAGGTGGGCTTCAAGTTTTACTCAAAAATGTCACAAAGCTCTACATGTAGCGGCGAAGAGTATGAGATGTTAATTAGTTTTGATAAAAGACAAAGAAAAGCTGTTTTAAGACAAGCAAAGAAAACAAGAACACCAATAACGATATTTGCCTCTACATGTAGAGCTAAATATGTAAACAAGTGCAAAGCACATCATTTTTAAATAACAGGATTAAATAAAATATGGATAGATTTTACTCATTAAACCATTCTAGTATTGATTTTCACTTTAGACAAACTCCTAGGGACTTTGTTGTTGAAGAGTTACCACTATATGAGATGTCAGGCGAGGGTGAACACTTAGTTCTTTTTATAAGAAAAAAAGGTTTATCAACTCTTGAACTAGTAGGCATGATTGCTAAACATTTGGGAATCAAAAATAAAGAGATAGGTTATGCTGGTTTAAAAGATAAGCACGCAATGACTAAACAATATATCTCAATTTTAAAAAAATATGAAGAAAAGATGGATGAGTTTGAACATGAAAATGTAAAAATATTATCAAAAGCTTATCATAATAATAAGATACGAACAGGGCATTTAAAAGGGAATCGTTTTTATATAAAACTTAAAAAAGTAAATCCTACGAGTGCAGCTAAAATAGATGAAGCTCTTAAAAATATATCTAAGTTTGGAATGCCAAATTTCTTTGGATATCAACGCTTTGGAAATGATGGAGATAACCATATACTTGGTGAAAAAATTGCTAAAGGTGAGAAAAAAGAGCGTAATCCTAAAATAAAAAGATTACTTATTAATGCTTATCAAAGTCATCTATTTAATCTATGGCTTAGTAGAAGACTAGAAATTAATAATCTTGTTGAAAAATTTAAGCCTCAAGAGTTAGAAGAACTTTTAAATATGCCAAATGATGAACTTACAAAGATGAAAAAACAAAAGCATCCATTTAAGCTTATTAACGGTGATATAATGGAACATTATCCTCACGGTCGTCTTTTTGATTTTGATGGCTCCCAAGAAGATTTAGATAGGTTTAATGATAGAAATATATCTCCTACTGGTCTTTTATGTGGTAAAAAAGTAAAAACCTCTTCTGATATGGCTGGAGTTATTGAAAAAGATTTTGATGATGAGATAAATGCAGATGGTGCTAGAAGATATGCATGGGTATATCCTGTAGATGTAGAAGGAAGATTTAAACCTGTTGAAGCTCATTATGAGCTTAACTTCACTTTACCAAAAGGTTCATACGCAACAGTTCTTCTTGAAGAGTTAGCAAAAAGGAAAATAAATGAGTAGACATATCACTTCGGCAATTTCACAAGCATTTGGAAAATTTGCTTCTAAAGAGTTTTCAAAACCGATTCAAAACTTTATAAATAATGCTTATGTTAATTTAATGGGTTTAGATATGAGTGATTTTCATACACCTGAAACTTACCGTAGCTTAAATGCTCTTTTTACTAGAAAATTAAGAGAAGATAGAAAATTTTCTTTAGATGCGCAAGATTTTATATCTCCTTGTGATTCTTGGATCACTGATTGTGGAACTTTAACGAACGAGTATGCTCTTCAGGTTAAGGGTATGAAGTATAAGGTTGATGATTTTATAGGTGATAACTTTACACAAGATGAAAAAAATAATATTCATAATGGAACTTTTTTAAACTTTTATCTTTCTCCAAAAGATTACCATCGTTACCATATGCCAACAAACTTAAAAGTTCTAAAAGCTGTACATATTCCAGGTAAGTTTTATCCTGTTAATTTACCATCACTTAAAAAACGTATAAATCTATTTATAGAAAATGAGCGTGTAGTTCTTCATTGTGAAACAACAAGCGGTAAAAGATTTTTCATGGTATTAGTATCTGCATTAAATGTTGGAGTTATGCAAGTAGCTTTTGAGCCTAAGATAAAAACAAATGCTGATGCAATTATGAGTAGTGCTTACGTTTATGATAATCTATATCAAAATAAAGGTGAAGATTTTGGTTGTTTTGAGATGGGTTCAACTATTGTCATCTTAGCTGAGAAAGACACACTTGCTCTACATGTAGAGCAGGGTGACAATGTTAAGTATGGAGATACTGTAGCAAAATTAAGCTAGGTGTTTATAACATCTAACTTACATAATAATTTTCCATCTTCTTCATAAATTTCCATTTTTGAATTTATTGGAAATTTTTGTCTCTCTAAACTTCCTTGAATAGAGTGAAGAACATGCGCAAATTTTTGAAACATTGGTACAATTATATAGTCAAGATTATCTTTTTTCACAAGTTCAGCTAATTCATCAATAGCACAGTAATAAACTTTTTTATTTACAGCTCTTTGAATCATATAATTAGTCATAATTTTAATATTATTTTCCAGAGTTTCTTTATCTATATCTGTTAGAACTTCATTCTCTCTAGCTCTTTTTATATCATCTTGCATATCATCATGAGCAAAATGATCTGTATCATCCATAAGTATGTTTATATTTGGACAAAACTTCTTTAATTCAGTATATAGTTCATCATTTGAAAGTCTATTCATATCTGATTGATATGTATAAACTTTATCTGTTATATATTTATGATTTAAAGATTTTAAAAGTTGAACAATAATATTTAGATAAACAAACTTATCCTCTTTATTGTTGTCAAAACTTATACCAGTATGAGAGATAATTGACTTAGGACCAACATATTTTAGTTCCATAAATATAACCTTTTATTAATAATATGTCAAAATCGACAAAATTAAGATTTAGTGTAAATCTATTTTTTAGCCGACAACAAGACTGGCTATGCTGGCTTATCTTAAAACTTTTTCACATCTGTCTTTAACAAACGTCAGCTATAATTGTTCCAAATCATATACGGACGCAACAGAATTATCTCTTAGCATGATGGTCGTGATATCAACTTTTATGCTCGTTTCTTTAAGTGCCTGTTCAATACTTGTTTTGATGGTATCCGTATCACACTCTCCATTATCAAGCAGTACAAAATCATCTCCAAAAATTCTAAAGACTGCTTGAGAGTCAAAACAAATACGTAAAATATTTGCAATATTTATTAAAATTAAATTACCATTTTTCCATCCGTTTGTTTCATTATATTTTGAAAAGTTTTTTAGCTTAAATATATGTAAAGTATCATACTTTAAATCACAATTGTTTTGAACCAATACGACATCCAAATAAGTTTGATTGTATAAATCCGTCAATCTATCCTTATAAAAGTAGGCAAAACGCTCTTTTTCTATATCGGTATTCGGCAACTGATTAATATTTTGATTAATTTTTACATTTTTAAGTGCTTTGAGTGCAGCATCCACAACTTTTTCATCAAACTGAGTACCCCGCAGACTCAATATTTCATCAAAGGCAGCTTTTATATCTTTTCGCCCTTTATATATTCTGTTCGTTGTCATCGCATCAAAGGTATCTGCAAGCATCATAATTTTTGCAAGAGGATTTATTTCATTTGCTTTAATACCGCGAGGATACCCGCTGCCGTCACATCGCTCATGATGATCGCGTATTATCTCTGAGAGATCTTTAAACATTGGAATATTTTGTAAAAGTTTATAACCGACATTAACATGTTCTTTAATAAGCTTATATTCCAAATTACTTAATCGTCCGGGCTTCAGAAGCACGACATCGGGTGTTGCCACTTTCCCTATATCGTGTAAAATCCCCGCTCTGTATATTTTATCGCACTCTTCATCACTGCAAGAGATCTCTTTTGCTATCATTTTGGAGTATGTTGCCACACGCTGTGAATGTCCTGCTGTGTAAGTATCACGCTCTTCTATTATCTCCACCATAGCCAAAAGTGTTTTTTCATAATTGTCTTTTTGAACATGAACCAAACTGTTCAACTCAGAGGTTTTTTGTTCCACCATTCTTTGCAACTGTTTTTTGTATGCTTCGTTTTCTTCAAATGTTTCTAATTTCTCGCTTATTTTAAAAAGTTCGTAATTTAACTGCTCGTAATCAAAAGGTTTTATAATATACCCATCAACCCCTATTTTTATGGCTTCTGTCATATAATTTGGTTCATTGTGTGCAGTGGTAATTAAAACAGCCTGTTCGCTACTCTGCTCTCTTATTTTTTTAAGCATCTCTATACCGTTCATTTTTGGCATAGACAAATCTGTAATGACAATATCAAATTTTGACTTTTCATACAGAGCCAAGCCTTCAAGCCCATCATCTGCAGTTTTTACCTCAAAAAAAAGCTGTTGTAAATATTTTGCCATGACTTTTTGCACGGCTTTATCATCTTCAACATACAAAACTTTAAATTTTTTAGCAATATCACGCAACTCTTTTAAATTAATCATACAAGTATCTTATCAAAATTATGTTAACATAACCCTATGAAAGCCTATAAATATATCGGAATCGGAGCAAGTGCCGGCGGACTTGAAGCTTTTAAAGCATTGATTCCTCTTTTACCTGCCAATGACAATTACATATATATAATCGCTCAGCACCTTAGTCCGTACAAAGGGAGTGCCTTGTATGAAATTTTATCTGCATATACAAAAATGCCGGTAAAAAAAATAGAAAATAATTACAAATTTTTACCAAATACTATAAATATAATCCCTCCCGGCTATAATCTGGTCTGCAAAAAATCAAAACTTCTTTTAGAAAAAATCGCAGAACCCTCTTCTGTCCCAACCCCTAATGTAGATGAACTTTTTCAAGCATTAAGCAGTTGTAAAAAAGAAAACACCGTTGGCATAATTTTAAGCGGAAGTGGATATGACGGCACAAAAGGGGTAGAAGCCATAAAACAAAACGGTGGACTCACCATAGCACAATCTCTCCAAGAAGCGCACAGCACAAGCATGCCACAAAGTGCCATTCAAAGTGGTTTTGTAGACTATGCTTTAGATGCAAAACAAATAGGTACAAAACTTGAAAGTATTATAACCCGCATCCCAAAAGCACTCATAAGCATTACAAATCTTTTAAAAGAAAAAGAGCAGTTAGATATACAAAAGTATAAAGATGAAACAATATTACGCCGACTGAACAAACGCATGTTTCTTACAAAATGTAAAAATCTTGACGAATATTTAAACTACTTGCATATTGAGCCAAAAGAGTTGCATCTCTTATATCAAAATATTTTAATAGGTGTTACGCAGTTTTTTAGAGACACAAAAGCATTTGAGGCATTGGAGAAAGAACTTTTTATATACTTAAAAGACAAACCTCAAAACTATGAACTGAGAATCTGGTCAATTGCGTGTTCAACAGGGGAAGAGGCATACTCTCTAGCTATCATAATAGACCAAGTCTCTAAGCGACTCAAGAAAAAATTTAATGTGCATATATTTGCAACAGATATTGATGAAAAGGCATTGGAGTATGCAAGAAAAGCGATTTATTCTAAAAAATCATTTGAAAAAACAAATAAAAATATACTGAAAAACTATTTTATAAAAGAGAAAAACAATTATAAAGTGAACGAATTTATACGTTCACAAATTGTTTTTACAAAACACAATATACTCCAAGACCCGCCTTTTATAAACCAAGATATTATAAGTTGCAGAAATTTTCTTATTTATATTTTACCAGAAGTTCAAAAAGAACTTTTTTCACTTTTTCACTATGCTCTTAAAGAAGACGGGTTGCTTTTTTTAGGATCTTCGGAATCAACTTTAATGAGTACGCAATATTTTAAGGCAGTGAGTTTTGAGCATAAAATATATATAAAAGAGACACTTAAGAATCCGCCAAAAATTTCTTCTCACTATTTTTCCAAACATTTAGGAGAAAAACCTGACAACTCTTTTACTCATATAAAAAAAGTTCATGACTTTAATCTTGAAGATGAAATCACCAAAGCGATTTTTGAACTATTTTCTCCAGAATGTATAGTCATTGACAGTAATTATTTTATTATATACAAAAAAGGAGACAACCCCTTCTTATCTTTGCCTGAGGGGTTTGTCACACTCAATATTATTGAAAACCTAAGAAAAGAGCTTCGCTACAGTGTAAAAAAATTACTTGATGAAGTATTTAGAACATTTAAAACTGCAGGTACAAAATTTATACAAATACAGCTACATGAAAAAGAGGAAACTTTTGTCCGAATCATTGCTTACCCTTTTAACGATAAAAACAAAAACTCCCTCGCTATGCTCTATTTTCAAAAATTACATAAAAATGATTTAGAATTTAATATCAATGATATAGTTTTACCTAACGAATCTTCTGTTATCGATAACCTGACAAATCGTCTTAAAGAGCAGCAACATGATAATCATGCTCTTTTAGATGAACTGACACTCTCCAAAGAAAACATGCAACTACTTAATGAAGAGTTACAAAGCGCAAACGAGGAGTTGCAAAGCTCCAACGAAGAGCTTGAAACTTCCAACGAAGAACTGCAAACTTCCAATGAAGAGCTCCATACTTCTATAGCCAATGAGCAAAAGCTCCAAAGAGAGCTCTCTTTAATATTTAACTCTACGCATGATGGCATTATAGGACTTGATTTAGAGGGCAGACACACCTTCGTCAACAAAGCAGCACTACGAATGCTTGGTTATAAAAAAGAAGAACTTATAGGAAAAAATGCCCATGGAATTTGGCATCATACGAAACCTAATAATGAGCATTATCCCTTTGAAGAGTGTACCTTGCACAGCTATCTTATAAAAGGAAAATCTATACACACTGAAGATTTGTTTTTTAAAAAGGATGGCACACCTTTTGATGTAGAGGTCATGCAAAATCCGATTATTGAAAACAAAAAAGTTATGGGTGCAGTTTTTTCTTTTCATGATATTACACAACAAAAGAAGTTAGAACTAGAAGTGAAAGAAGAACATAAACTGGCTGATTTATACATAAATACTGTTGGAACAATCATTATGATTTTGGATACGCATAGAAATATTGAGATGATTAATCCTGCCGGTTGTAAGATACTTGGCGCTTCAAAAAAAGAACTTCTTGGTAAAAATTTTATACAGAATTTTTTACCAAAAGATATACAGAGTAAAGTAAAAAATGTTTTCACAGCCCTTCTTTCAGGCAATATAGAGAATGTCAAAGAGCATACAAATAAAATTATAGATACAAAAGGCAAGGAACACCTCATTGCCTGGACAAATAATGCTCTTACAGATAAAGACGGTACTATAACAAGCATTATAACCTCAGGGATTGACATAACAAACGAAGAAAAACTCTCACAAAAGCTTTATGAGCAGGAGCATCTTTACAAACTGACATTTGAAGAAGCCGAGATTGGTATTGCCCATGCCTCACTTGATGGCAAATGGATAGATACGAATGAACACCTCTCAAAATTGCTTGGCTATACAAAAGAAAAATTCACACAAATGTATGTGTCAGATATTACCTATGAAGAGGACATAAATACTGATAGAGAGATGATTAAAGAGCTAGTTAAAGGAGAAAGAAACAGCTACAATATAGAAAAACGCTATGTGCACAAAAACGGCAATATTGTTTGGGTCAGTCTGGCTGTTGTTCTTCTCAAAGATGAAGTAGGTACGCCTTTGTATTTGTTAAAAATTATTCGCGATATCACTCAGTCTAAAATGCTGATGTTCCAGCTTGAAACAGAAAAAAACAGATTTCAAACAGTAATAGAAACAACCCCTGTTCCGATTATACTTTTTAATGAAGATGGTGAAATTTTACTTATTAACAAAATTTTTGAACAACGCACAGGTTACACACTTGAAGAAATTCCAACAACACAAAAGCTAATAGAAAAGTTTTTTGCGCAAAATGATGAAGAGACACTCTTACAAATGAAAGAGTATTACCAAAACCCTACAAAATTTCCAAAACTCAAACAGTCCATCAGGACAAAATCAGGCGAAAAAAGAAGCGGGATTTTGAATGTTGTAAAACTTGATGATGATAATGTTATTAGCAAAGCTATCTACCTCATAGCTATTATTGACACTACGGAGATGCAAAAAAAAGAGGAACTGATGCTTGCCCAGTCTCGACAAGCGGCAATGGGAGATATGCTCTCTATGATAGCCCACCAATGGAGACAACCACTCAGTGTTATCTCTATGGTATCAAACAATATACAGGCACAAATACAACTCCAAGAAGAGATTAAACCAGAATCTTTGCAGGAATTGATCACAACACTTAATGAACAGACACGCTACCTATCACACACTATAGATGATTTTAGAAATTTTTTCAAACCAGAGAAAGAGCGAGAAGTTCTGAGTTTAGATGCAATTATAGAAAGATTAAAACACTTGGTTGGAAAATCTCTCCAAAATAATTCTATCGCACTGCAATATGAACAAAACTCTAAAATTACAATATGTACCTTTCAAAACCAATTGATGCAGGTGCTTATAAATATCATCAATAATGCAAAAGATGCCATCAAAGAAAATAATATACAAGACGGACATATCACTATAAGTGCTACAAGCACGAAAAAAGAGACTGTTTTGAAAATATGCGACAACGGTGGCGGCATAGATTTAAGCATAAAAGCAAAACTCGGTGAACCATATGTCAGTACAAAATCTAAAAATGGAACGGGTCTGGGTATTTATATGTCAAAAATCATAGCCTCAAAATATTTAGACGGTAGGCTTTATTGGGAAAGTGATGACAAAGGAAGCTGCTTTTATATCGCTATATCAAAAATTATATCACCCTAAATTGTCAAGACAACTTTTTAAACTATCTAAGTAAACATTCATAGGTTTTTTATGCTTCAATGTCTCATGAGATCTTTTATAATTGCAAATTATGATTTTGTGTAAATCTATTTCCCAATAGCATTATCGAGTACAGCTATATCACTATAATATTTGTAATAATCAAGAACTAATGATGCTTTTGCATCTATATAGCCTTGCCTAGCTTGTTGAAGCTCAATATAGTCAGATAAACCATTCTCATACCTTTTTGAAGCCTGATCAAATTTTTCGCTTGATACAATAAGTAAACTTTGTGAAAGTTTTACAGAATCTTTAGATTTATTTACATTTATAAATGCTTCAGTTATTTCTTGTTTGATTTTTAATTTAGATACAAGTAACTCTGAATTGGAGATATTTAACTTTATTTTATTCTCTTGTTCACTAGCTATTGTTGCGCCACCTTCATAAAGGTTCCATTGTAGATTTACTGTAGCAGCCCATTGATTTTCTGGTATGTTTTGTTTGAAATCATCATCTTCAACTTCATACTTAGTGTAGTTTCCAGCTAGAAAAACTGATGGATAGTAAGCAGCATTTGCTTGAGTTATTTTAGCTAATGATGATTTTTGTTTAGCCATATATTTTTTTATCTCATACCTATTATCATATCCATAGTATATAGAATCAGAAAGACTCAGTTCATAGTTATTCAAACTTGAGAAAAGGTCTTGCATATCAAGTCGTTCAGTATAAACATCATAATCTCTATTTACATTAGTAAAGCCAATAACTCGATCTAAATTTGCATATGCAATTTGTAAATTATACTCACTCTTTTTTAGATTTAATTGTGCTTTTATTAGTTGTACTTTAGCATCACTTACATCTATCTTTGTTCTTATTCCAGCATCAAAATATTTTTGTGAACGATATAGTTGAGATTTGTTTAGTTTTATATTTTCTTTATTTACATCTATTAATGCAATAGCATGTAAAACTTCATAGTAAGCAATTTTTACATCTTTAATCTTATTTGATATCTCTTGTTTATTGCTCATGTTGTACGACTTAGAATCATACTTGTAGTAGTCGTAATTACCACGAGTTTTACCAAAGTCATATATTAGTTGTTTAGCTGATATTGAACCCTTTACACCAGTAGAGTCTACCATGTTATCAGGTTTTTGATGTAGTATATCACTCTGTCCAAATGCACCAGCATCTACAGATAAATTGATAATTGGAAGATAGTTTGCATCAGCTATATTGATTCTCTCTTTTGAAGCTGAGTATTGTGATGCGTATATTTTCAATTCAGGAGAGTTCTCCATAGCTTTGAGTATTAAATCATCAACAGTATAAGTGTTTTTAGCACTTAGAGTAAGGGCTAAAAACAATGGTATTATTTTTAATAGTTTTGTTTTCATTATATAGACTCCCTTGTAGCAATCTCATCTTCAACATTAACAAATTTTTCTCTCATGGATTCGAGTAAAACATAAAGTATTGGCACAAATAAAGTTGAGATAAAAGTCGCAGCAACCATACCAAACATAAGTACAATACCAATAGACTGCTGAGTAATAGCTCCTGCACCAGTAGCAAAGGCAAGTGGAAATATACCAAATAAAAATGAAAGTATAGTCATCATAATTGCACGAAAGCGTAAGCTACCAGCATTTATAGCTGATTCTACAATACCAAGTCCAGACTCTCTTTGTTCTTTTGCAAACTCAACTATAAGAATCGCATTTTTTGCAGCAAGTGCAACAAGGAGGACTAGTCCCACTTGTGCAAAGGTATTTAGTGGAATTTCAAACCAGTATAATCCTGCTACAGCTCCAGCAACAACCATTGGAACGGAAAGTAAAATCATAAGTGGTAATATCCAAGATTCATACTGAGCCGCAAGTACAAGAAATACTACAAGAAGTACAAAGAAAATTACATATATCTGCGCATTTCCAGCTAGTGCTTCTTGATAACTCATACCTGACCATTCATAACCATAACTTGGTGGAAGTATACGCTTTGCTATCTCATCCATAGCTGTCATTGCATCACCAGAACTATATCCTGGGGCAGCGATACCATTTATTTGTATGCTTCTATACATGTTATAGTGTGTAAGATTTTGTGGACCTATAATCTCTTTTATAGTTATAATTGCAGATAATGGAACCATTTTTCCATTATTGTTTCTTACAAATAATTTATCAATATCTTCCTTAGAGCTTCTGTACTCTTTATCTGCTTGAACAAAAACACGAAATACCTTACCAAACTTTGTAAAATCATTAACATAAATAGAGCCCAAGTAAGCTTGCATAGTAGTGAATAGATCACCAATATTTATACCCATAGCATTTGCTTTTTCTCTATCTACTTTAATATCATACATAGGATAATTTGTAGCAAATGTTGTGTATGCATAGGCTATTCTAGGGTCTGCAAATGCTTCTTTTATCATCTCATGTGCATAATGTTCAAAAGTATTTAAATCGCTTGAAAGGTAATCTTGTAAGCGAAAATCAAATCCACCAACATTACCAACACCAGGAATACCTGGAAGGTTAAATGCTGCAATATTTGCTTCGGATATTTGAGCTGTTTGTTGTTTTATCTTTTTTAGTATGCCAAAAACACTTGTTTCTTTTGTTGTTCTCTCGCTCCAGTCAGTTAAAGAGATAAACATTGCAAGTGCAGATCCATCCATGGATGATGTTACAATATTATAGCCTTCAACACTAACAATATTTTCAATACCCTCTATCTTGTATATAATATCTTCAACTTTTTTTCTTACCAGCGTTGTTTGTGATATTGATG
>Ga0256842_1000945_pt1 | contig 24893 bp, 26 predicted proteins | sample 4559240metaG_FD_185973 | JGI IMG/M metagenome (GOLD analysis project Ga0256842, IMG submission 185973) | Hydrothermal vent microbial communities from Guaymas Basin, Mexico - 4559-240 | ecosystem: Environmental > Aquatic > Marine > Hydrothermal vents | place: Mexico: Guaymas Basin | collected... | reverse complement strand
GCAATGTACTGTAGCGACCCGCTATCGAAGGAGATGCTGGGTAAGAGACCGCCGCGCGACGTCATACACGTGTCTGAAGTAACAAAGGTTGTCGAAGCGATAGTTAGGAGTAGTAGGTGAGGCTCAGACAGCCACCGCCTCCTCACGAACTCAGTGGTCGGGACCGTTCGTTAATTAGTCATCACTGCCTACGGTATAGGTAGTTAGTATCTGAATAAAAGCATCTGCTGGTTCAAGTATGGGTCAAGCTGAGCAGCTCTCTCAAGCAATGCGGACACGACTCTCATGATGAACCCCCTTCCTGCGCGTAAGTAGTTATTTAGCGTTAAATTAGCTTCAACAATTAATGCAAACAGCTTATCGTCTATGGCGCCTACCTCCAACGCTTGGGCAGCTAAGTACGTGAGATCCGAAGGAGGTCGGAAGCCGCCTCCCTTAAGCAGTATTAAAGCCTGTAGCAGCTTCCTCAGTACCTCTCCCATGATCTCCTTCCAGTTGTCATCCTTAACCTTCGATAAGAGGTCTATGGCCTCATTAAACAGATGTAGAGAATCACCATAGGACCTCAGCTTCCCTGGGGCCTCACCTCTTAAGTTAGTACTCATGCTAGTCGATTCCCCGCCATCATATTTCGATGTTGGCATGCCTTTTCTTAAGATCCTCCTCTGTCTTCCCAAGCCTCACCATGAGTTCGGAGACCACGGAGTCAAGAATAACCATAGTGGTTACCTCGAAGAGTGTTCCGAGGGGTGCAAGGGGTTCGTAAATACCAATGAGTTGCCTAACGTTGTAGTCATCCTCTAAACTCACCTTAGTTCTACCTGGTATCTGCACTATAAGGTCTGAAAGCTTCCCAAGCGGTGATTCAGGGAACGTAGTCAGCGATACGACAGTTGCGCCAACGGACTTCGCTACCTCGGCCGCCGTAACGACTAACTTCGTACGCCCGGAACCGGATATCGCGATGACTACGTCACCTGGGTGTAGGGCTGGAACGATTGTCTCTCCTAATACATAGACGTTGAAGCCCAGATGCATTAGCCTCATAGCGAAAGCCCTGCCTACAAGGCCTGAGCGGCCAGCACCTATGACGAGAACCTTCTTACCATCGTTATATGCGTTAACGAGAGTGTCGACCAACTGCTTTATCTCGCTATCTGATATACGATCTAAAGCATTCATAATGAATCTCGATATAGCAGCATATGATTCCCTGAATACCTGCACCCAGTCCCTCCCTAATCACTGCCTCCTAAGCATATAAGCTTAGCTTCCCTCTAAACAATGGGGTGTTAAAAACTCATTTTAAGGAGATAGCAAACCAGAACCTCGCAGATGATGAGGGAGGTGATCTCGGATCGGTGACGAGTCCTAAGGGGTTCTCTGATGGTTTCTTCGAGTTCATTGAACTAATAGAGACGCTGTCCAGGAAGGGCAGGTGCATCGATCCCGATGAAGGAGGGCAGGTTTCACTTGATATAATGAAGTCTCTTGACACGTTTTACGTGAGCCTTGACGGCAAGTACTGCCTCAAGTCATTAGTTCCGGTAGCCTTGAAAGCGATGGAGCTGGGGGCGGATCCCTTCAGAGTAGCGGTCTTACTTGATTGGAGGGATTTCGAGGAGCTAGTGCTGGAGTATTTGAGTAGGTCGGGGTTCGAGGGGGTGAGGTCTGTCAGGCTTCGTAGCCGCAGGTTCGAGATCGATGTGTTAGCTGTTGACGCGGTATCGGGTTATTCCCTAGCAATCGACTGTAAGCACTGGTCACCGGGTTACAGCAAGTCATGGAAGTTAAGAGAGATAGCTAGGGCGCATAGGGCGAAGGTTGAGTTAATGTGTAATGAATGTGTGAATCTCAGGAAGGGGTCCAGAATTCTCGCTAAGGCTAAGTGGGTGGTGCCCGCAGTAGTGACTCTCACGGGAAGTTTGCGGGGGTATTTTAATGGGTCATTCATAGTCCCTATACAGACCTTCAGGGATTTCCTGCTCAACCTAGACTACTATGTGGGTGAATTATCGGACTATGACGGACGCGTTAAGAACCCTTGCTGGAAGGGCTGATGGGTCGGGGACTGTAAAAGCTAAACTTAAGCTAGGCTAGGAGTATGCAGGCTCCATAGTACGTAACCCCTAATTCAATGAACCGGGAAGTTAAGTGGTGCTTGTGTTTGCTACTGTGGATGTTGCAGTCGTGTTAACCACGGTGAATAACTGACTCGTTGTGTTTGTCGAACTGGTCGCTGTTGACGTAGTGGGGGCAGATGAGGTAGACTGCATGGATGTTGGCATCGATATCGTTGATGTTGTCTTACTTGCCTCTTCAATCTGTAGGCCATACCATCCTAACGCTATAGCTATTGCCATTAGCACAGCAAGCACGAATACGCCAACTGCGGTGTTGTCATTTCTTTTCTTCCTTCTAGACATTCCTTATCAACCATTCACGTTATTAGGGCCACCTTATAAGTCATTGTGTTCCACCCGCAAATTAATTAACGCTATCGCTAGTGTAGGTGAGGGGCTAACTTAATGCTAGATCCTGCGTATATGGTGATGGTAGCGATAATCGTTACGGAGGTTGCGGTATCACTTGCGGTAATGCTGAAGCCTGGCACAGCGGAAAGGCTTAGGAAACGCGGCATTAACATAATGCCACTTATGATACTCATTGACATGGGTAAGGTGCCGAGGTTCAAGCGATTAAGTGAGTCCCGTGTCTTCAGGACGGGTGTCCTCATCGCCGGGCTCGTGAACTTCGCTGCTATCCTCGTACTCTTCTACTGGCAGGCGCTCCCCGCATTATGCCGTATAATATCCTCGCTATTCATCCGCGGCGCAGCGCAGGCGTCATCACCGTTCGTACCCATAATACCTGGTGTGACCGTGGGCCTGAGATCCTTCCTCTATATCCTGCTAGCTCTCTCGATCGGTGTCGCGGCTCATGAACTAATGCATGCTATAGTGGCTTACGCTGAGGGCTGGCGCGTTGAGGCGTGGGGGATAGGTTTATTCATAATATTTCCTTTAGCTTACGTACGCCCAAGTGAGGAGGACTTCGAGAAAGCATCTCTTAAGGCGAAGGCCGCAGTTCTTACTGCTGGTGTGCTGGCAAACACTCTTCTATTCCTCATAGCTATGGGGTTAATGCCCATGGTGTCGGCACAGATAATGACTGAGCCAACTGTTGTTTCACTCGTGAATAATCCGGAAGCCCCTGCAGTTAAGGCTGGGTTACCAGCACCGAGCATCATAGTCTCCATTAACGGAACTAGGATAGACTCGATTCAGAAGCTACAGCAGTTCCTCGCCCCAATATACTCGAGGAACGTCACACTCGTGTTTGAAGTCGTTAGGGCGGAGGTCATAGGAGGAGAGATAGTTAAGCCCGTGGAGAACCACACTGAGGTGTTCGTTGTCCATAAACCAGCGAACGAGAAGCTAGGAATATACATCGCTGACTTACCTTCTTGGAAAACCTCCGCCTTAGCCCTTCACAGCGCTAGGTTCCTGTTCTGGTTAAGCATAGTTAACATTTCCTTAAGCATGATCAATGCTGCACCCCTCTACATCTCGGACGGCGGTAGGCTCGTCAGTGAGGTCCTGAAAGGACGTGCTCCATCATTGGTTAACCACTTAATTCAAGGAGGAACTGTCGTAGCGACGATAGTGTTACTGATTATTGGCTTCCTTAACTTCCTGCATTAAGGTGGTGTCTCTCCCGATAACCTCGGCTTTCCGGAAGATGTTATTTACGTGCTTCAGCACTTCAGCCATGCAGATATCGTTGAGAGCTTCAACAGCGTCTAGCGCTTGGTAGAGGGTTCTTGCCGCGGCAACTACTCCGTGACCAAGCAGCACTACAACCCTGCACTTCCTCATGGCGTTCGCAACCGCCTTAGCGAGTTCCTCACTTCCTGGAGGTAGGTAAGGGATCGTTGCGATGCACTTCCCTATGGAGTAAGCCTCAATGTAGTCCTCGGGATTTACGCTTAATCCGGCGGAGTATAGTGCCAGCGTGAAGGGGTTATGCGTATGTATTATAGCGTTAACCTCGGGGAGGGCTTGATATATGTACTTATGCATTCTCCATTCCATCGATGCTTTCTTACCTGTTAATGATTTTTGGGGCTCCATGTCGAAGGGTACGTAAACCATGTCTTCCGGCGATAACTTATGCTTAGGTACCTGGGAAGGCGTTATGTAGAAGCCATCCCCCCACCTGAAACTCGCGTTACCCCCTAACACGTTAATTAAGCCCTTAGCATGAGCCACACGCATGACGTCCGCCAACATTTCCAACAGACGACCTAACCTCTCATCCGACATTCTCGTTACCCCTCAAAGAAGGTGATTCAGACCTTAAAGGTAAATCCTTAAACTGAGTGGCGCGGTCCCCCGCACACCCACCGCCACCCCACACACCGCTCCCCCAGGCCGTCCTCCTCCCGTTGACCCGCGAACGTCGGCGTCAGGGGTTAGGTTGCTCCCTTCCGGGCCTGGCCAGGTTCCCCCTGCAAAGGCGGTTCACGCCTCCCCTCCGGGAGGCGCTCCGCCACCGCCGACCCCGCGGGGCGGGATTCACCGCTGGTCCTGGGACGGTGCGCGGGGGGCCGGTGAATGTGCGGGGTTACTGGCCCCGCTTTACGCCTTCGGCTACGGGGAGGCGGCGACCCTCCCAGCCCTACCCGCGCCGTCAGTGATTTATGTGTCAGGCCTAAATAAGGTAACGGAGAATACTAGAGGGTCAGAAATACAGCCTTGGAAGCCGTGGCTTGACACGCTTATTGCGCCTTAGCTCACTCCTTATGTAGGAGTATTTGGGCGACGCCATTCTTGACCTTTATTGCGTAACCTGAAGGCTTAACGCGGGCCGGGAGTTCAATTCTCTTCCTGATATGCCTACCCTTGTACTTCAGCACAAGGTCAAGCGACTTAGTTCTGATTCTCTCTATAGTGACATCTCCATCCTCTGAGCCGCTTGCTTCCACAAGAACTTTTATGAAGTTCCCATAATCCCGTATCTCAAGCATGGGTTCAGATAGGACAAAGTGATGAAGACCTAAGTCATCATAGCTGATATCATCCCACACGTTACCAAACACGTCGTCATCGTTTCTCCTCTTTCTAGCCATTATCTCCCCGCACCTCAATACTTGCTTTACGCCGTATAAACCTTTACTTTCAGTAAGGAGTCCCTCTAAAATACGAAAGTGATACGCTATGATTATTAAGAAATATTTCCCTGATGATGTCTCATGGTAATACCGTGATTATATACTTTCACTGAACCCTCCTGGAAGACCCTAATACGTTTAAGGCACACCTAAAACTACAGCGGGGGACCGAAGATGGGGGACGAACTACTTGAAGCGCTGAGGAACGCAGCACTAGCCGCACTTAAGTACTTAAGGAGCGGTAAATGTTCCTCTAAGGTCGTGGGGCGCGGCTCCTTTGGCGACGTAACGAAGGTGTTCGACAAGGAGGCCGAGGAAGCAGCGATTAAGTCTTTACGGGAGGGTCTCAGAAACGTGTTGATAGTTAGTGAAGAAGTAGGTGTTATGAGGTTAGGTAACTTACCGCAACCGGAGTGGGTCGTGATAATGGATCCTGTTGACGGAAGCACGAACTTTGATGCCGGGATACCGTGGACAGCTGTTGCCCTCGCCGCGGCACGGTGGAGGGATGGTGGGGTTAGGATAAGGGATATTGAGGCAGCGGTCGTGGCTGAGGTTTTCCGTGACGTTATTTACGAGTTCAGCGTCAATGGTGGGGTGAAAGTTAATGGGGAGCCCGCACACCGACGCACCCCGCCAGCCAAGGTATTACTAGGGTATTTCGAGGTACCTGAAGCTTATAGCGTTGTCCCCGAGTACTGGAAGATTAGGGGTGGGCGTGCGGCACTTAGGTCCTTAGGTAGTGCAGCGCTAGACATTATCAGCGTTGGCTTAGGACGGGCTGAGGCTTTCGTTGACGCTAGAGCTAAGCTCCGAAACGTTGACGTTGCCGCGTCTCTAAGGATAGTGCATGAGCTAGGGTCTGTAGGGGGTCGGTGCGGGGAGAGCGGTGTGGAGGCGGCTCTGGACATCAGGATCGATACCATGGTTAAGGTGCCATGTTTAATCGTTGGTTATGATGAGAAGTACTTCAATATGCTTGCTCGTGCGGTGCGAAGTTCCTTTCCTAATTAAATCTTAATCCTTCCTGCCTCAATTAACCTATTAACTGCTTCCTCGAAGCTCTCATTAGGTGCTAGGACATACTTAAGGAAAACACCTGTCCGCCCATGCTTATCCCTCCGTGTCAACACCCTAACCCTTTCCAGCACAGTTTCAATAGAGACGCCGAGCACCTTAGCTACGTAACCCTCATACCCAATAACGGGGGCTTCCTTATGCCCTCCCAGTGTGGGTATTATAAGTACTAACGACTTGTTAACACCGGGCACGCGCTTACCTGCACGAAGACTCTCAATATCCAAGAGGCCGCCGAACCTGTAGAACTCCCACTCACGCGTCCCGAGGTGACGTAGAGGGAACGAGACTGTTCTCAACCCATGTGTATCTAACTCCACGTACGCTTTAGGGGTCATCGCCGGAGTTGCTTGAACTACATACCTATTCATTAATGTAAGCCCCGCCCTCTCCAAGCATAACTCAACAAGGCATGGTTGAACAACGTAAGGAATGACAACGTCAACGTCACTCTCTTTACCTACGTCTCCCCGCGCCACAGAACCGTGCACTATGGGTTTCAAGCCGCAGGAGGTTAACGCATTCATAATCCTTAACGCATCCTTCCTAAGCTCCTTTAGTATGCGCCACCGTATCTCATCATATAGCACCTCTCGGAACTCCGGGGTCTTCTCGACCTTATGCTTCGGTACCTTACCCAAGGCTAAACCCACTCACTTTACCCTTCTTAGGAGGGCATAGAAGAAGCCTATGGTTGGGTGTTTATGGGGCCAAGCACGCATGGTGCCCTTAAGGAAACCGGGCCCGTAAGGACCTCGGAGCTCGATTAACTCCAGCTTCGAACTCTCTTTCTTGAGTAACCTTTCAATAACGTCCTCATCTTCCTCCTTGAGAGCAGAACATGTCGTGTACAATATGAGGCCTCCTGACTTAACCAGCTTGAGTGCCGCCTTGAGCATCTCGTACTGCAGCTGGGCAAACTTAGGTACTTCACTCTCCATGAGCCTCCAGCGCAGGTCGGGGTTCCTCATTATGGTTCCGTCTGACGTGCATGGGGCGTCCACAAGTACCTTATCGGCAATGCCCTTACCAAGTATCGCAGGTGCCTTCCTAGCGTCCTCCACATGTATAACGACGTTTCTCACGCCTGTCCTCCTAAGTAACTCCTTCATCCTCCTTATCCTCCGCTTATCAATGTCGAAGGCGTGAATGACGCCCTCATTCTGCATTAACTCCCCCATTAACTCGGTCTTGCCTCCGGGCGCCGCCGCTAAGTCAACAACGAACTCACCTGGCTTAGGGTTGAGTATGTGAGGCGCTAGCGCCGCTGCTTCCTCCTGGATCACGATCTTCCCGTCCTTGAATAGGTCTGAGGCGTCGAAGTTGTAGGGCCCTTCGAATCTAAGCACTGTCGGCACTACACGGGAAACCTCCACCTTGATCTCATCCTTTTCCAAAGCGTTGATCACGTCGTCCACGCTCGCCCTCAGCATGTTGACTCTAACACTTATTTTGGGCTTCCTGTTAAGGGCCTTAAAGTACTCCTCCGCCTCCCACACTCCGAGTAACTCACTGATCCTCTTAACATACCATAGTGGAAGCATATACTTGAACATGAGTTCCTCCTCACGGTTCCTCGGCTTCGGCTTATGCTTCCTTAACTCCCACGACACGTCCCAGAACCACATACCCACGAAGGGATGTGACCTGGTGGAGAGGTACGCTGATATCCGCCTCCGCACCTCAAGAGGGCTCTCGTACCTAATGGAGTTCCTGCTGAAGGCCTCAAGCTCCGTGAAGACACGCAAAGCAGCCCTTAAGTGGGGGTCTAGAAGTAGCACGTTCTTGACGCCGGTGACCTCCTTAATGACTAGGTCGAGGATTCCCTGCCTCGCCATGATCCTGTAGAATATGGCTGTTAGTGGGGGGTCCTTACGCGTACCGAGTATGCCGAGCTTCTTAAACACTTCTCGCTTCGCCTGCTGAGAAGGCTTTATCTCCTCGGCCTTCTTGATAGCCTCAACTAACGCTAAGACGTCCCTCCACCCCAGCAGCACAGGCTCCCTCCTCGCTTTCTTAGAGCTCCTCAAATCACCACACCTGCGTTCAGTAAGTACTCCAAGGATAATTAGCATACACACCGCGCATCACGGGAGTACCTAGGACTCTACGGGCGGGGCACGTAACAGGGCAGCCACGATGACACTCACGAGTAACGCCGTGGTTATGACGATAGCGTATGCCGCCTCACTAAGAACGCCCGACGTTAGCCCCATCTCAGCGATTAACGCTGCAACCGATATGTTTGGGAGGGTCGTCATGGCTAATTTCCTGCTTATCCTCAAACCACCGGTTAGTGCGAGGAACTTCCTGAATAACTCAACCTTACTTACCCATAACGCAATTGTCAAGAGCAGTATCACCAGGTAAGCAACAGGTGATGCGGGCGGTATGAACCTCAACCCAACGACGAAGAAGAATATGGGGGCAAAGAAGCCGTTAGTTATGCCCCTCAACTTATTCTCAACGGTCTCAGCAGCCCTTACGCTCTCTGAGAGGGCTAACCCAAGAATGAAGGCTATTATTGACGCACTAACGCCTAGCTCTTGAGAGAGTAGTGCGAGTATTAGGAGGGAGGCGATCACAATCCTCAACTCAGCCTCTGTTTCCCTCCGCGTCGGGAGTGAAACTATTACGTAGTGAGCCACCTTCGGGAGGATAACTAACGCCAGCACAGCCATGAGTAGGTACACAAGTATTGTTCGCGTAACGCCACCGACTAAAGCGACGAACGCCGTTATGGACGCAAACTGCATTATGAGTGTAGGGATAACCACAGAGTTACTTACTCTCGTCCTATCCAATCCTAACGCCTTAACTAACGAGTAAGTCATAACGGCATTACCAGCCGAAAGTATGAGGGCAACGCTCAACGCGTCAACCACACCACCCTCGATCTGGTAGGCGATCAGGAACACGCTCAGAAAAGTAACTCCGTACGTCATTATAGCGGACCAAGCATACTTCCTAGCTAGGTGAAGGGTAACCTCCATCCGCATATCAAGACCAAGAATAAAGAGAAGGAAAACCGAACCTATAGATCCTAACACATCTAAGGGAGGCTGAAGCTGAACACCTAAGTACGCAGCAAAGACGCCCCATAGTATCTCGATTATTGACGTTGACACACCCAGGCCGGACGAGAGCATAGCAGCTGAAGCGATAAATAATGAAGCATCAGCAAGCAACACCAAGGGCCCGCCATTACCTGTGAGTTGCGCTATGATGGCAACTAACGCTAGCAGCAGGCCTAGCAACGTGGCAACTACCCTGTAAGTTAATCGATGTCTTAACACGTCATAACGGCCCATTAACTCATGGAGTAACCAACTTAAATTTAACTAAGGAGTTAAGGATGCAGGAGAAGTGATTACCCCTGTATATTATGGGAACTTACCCTGTAAATAGGTAGGGACGCAACCTTGAGCAGAAGCTCACGCACACGTAAGTAGTCCTCATCCTCCATGGCTTTCATTATCTCGTTCAGAACATTCCTGTCATCGGTTAAGGCGCTGAGCGCGGCCCTCATTATGAAGGTTAGACTTTCCTCATCACCAACCGTGTACTCCCTAACTAACCTAACAGCTTTCTCAGGGTCCTTGAACAATAATTCAGCGAAGTTCATACCATACCTAACCTTAGCAACTGTGTTTAATGCAAGGTACACACCCATTAATGAGCGACGAAGCACACTATCCACAGCCCCAATAGCTCCCGCCAAATTCTCGGGATGGCTCATCGTGTTTAAGCACCTCCGTACCTGCCTATACCCTCTCTTACCTCCTCTAAGCATTCTAGGACTTCCTCGTAACTAAGAATCCTCGGGATATTTCCCGAGGTCCAGATGTACGTGCGTGGATGCAGCTTGCCCGTAAAGCCTCCGGCCTCGTAGGTCTCGCTTATTATTATGTCGGCTATGTTGGAAAGCATGTTCTTTACTCGCTCATCAACTGCTGAAGCCAAGAGCACCGTAACCACTCCAAGGGTTTTGTTGTGCTGTATGATGTTGAACAGGCTATTGTAGGTCTTCTGCAGATTCCCGTACACTATGAACAGGTTCTCAACGCCGTGAAGCACCATAACGTTAGGCTTCCTCTTCAAGGCATCTAATACCTTGTGGAGGACTTCCTCCAAACTATGCGTTGTCGGGTTAACGCCCTCAGCATATACCACTTGCTTCCAAAATTCGTTGCTTATGAATTCCATACCAATGTTCTTTAGAAATTCCCTGAAGTAGTGCTTTACCTCGGCCGACGTTAGCCTGTAACTTACTAGCGCTATCTTAAGCCCATACCGAAGGACGAGGTCTATTAAGGGTATCAGTAGGTAACCCGGTCCTTTAGCTGTGGTTGGTGTTATATAGGATAGCGACATACCTGGATGAATGTGATCAAGAACATCCTTAAGCACAGTACACCTCAGCTTATACGATTTACTCAGGTCAGGGCCTACACTCCTCCTCATTATTGGTGGTGTGAAGACCCTGATGCCTTCCCCCTCCCTTATTGCGAATGGTATTTCGGCAACGCTTATCGCAACACCCCTAACCTTCCTGAGCTCCATCGTCCTCACTAGCCTGCTTCCCTCAATCCTGTGTTTCATTAATATCACGATGTCGGCAACGAACTCGGCTGAACCCAAGGAAATGTACTCAGTGGATAACGGTATCTCAGCAACCAGCACGATCACCCCCTGAAGAGACCTTGAGAGATTAGTGAGGAAGTTCTGGAGGAATGACCTCATCTTAGCGCCTTTCTCACCAAGTATTTCGCCAACAGGGGTTATACTATCAATTACAACAACCGATGGTTTGAACTTATGGATGTTCTCCACGAGGATATCCATGAGGTCAGAGAACAACGTATCTTCAGTAAGCACGGGTAATTTAATGAACTTAAATAGTCTTTTATTCTCAAGCTCCGTAAAGTCGAAACCTAATCCCCTCATCCACTCCAAAAACTTATCTCGTTCCTCGTTGAAGGACACATACAGACAAGGCTTACCTGCTAATGCGTTAGCGTAGCACATCTTCGCAGCAAACGTCGTCTTACCAGCGCCTGGGTGACCAGCAACTAAGATAATTGTGCCAGGCTTAATAGCGTGGGAATAATGCTTATCCAGATCTCGCACCCCAAAGAGGAATCCCTTACTCTCTCCCTGTGGTTCAGATGATCCGCAGGGCGTTGTCATGCTCCTTTCCACCTCACTGTTACTTAACATGCCGCATTATTTATATAATTACGTAAATAAAAATGTAAAGTTATTTTAGAGAAGCCATTAGCTTCTTCCAAAAATTAACATTGTATTGTTAATAATTAAACAAGGAGGTCAGCTTCATTACCCATTAAATAATCTTATATAAATAACTGAGGTTAAAGAGTTAAAGTGCACTTGATTAAAGTCTCCAACCAGTACTTAAGCAGTTTACGTTACCTTCACAGTAGTTTGAGGCGTAACGAAACCCGCTTCAAAGCACCATATCTCTTAGAGGATTTCTGAGAAAGCTTTGTTGAAGTCCTCATCATTCTTGTAAAGCCAGTTGTACGCCCGGGCAACTGAAGAATTTGACGACTTTATGTCGACTTCATTACCTTCTTTTAACTTAACGTTCACCTCCACATGAATTACCTCGGACCTCACAATGCTTAGTTTATCCAGAAGGGCCTTCCGCCCGAAAATCCCCTCAAGAATGTATACTGCGCCAGCTAACTCGTTATCCCGCACTAAGTCCTTATCCGACTCTATCTTCCTGAACACGGCTATGGGGAAGATCAGCGATGCACGGAAACGTGATAGTACGGTCTTAGTGCGGTTCAATCGTTTCTCACAAGACCAAAGGTATGCTTCCCTAAGTAGACCCAGCGCTTCATTAACAGAATAAGCTGGTTTTAAGAGCTTCGTGTGACCCCAAGCAGCGCCTGAGGCCTGCCCCTCTGGAGGGTAAATCATCAATGATCTTCTAGCCGGTATCTTGAGGGATCGCATGAAGTATGCGTCTAGAAAGTAACTTCTAGAGTTCTTCAAAGTTATCAAGTAACACGGCACAAGGAGTCTCCTTTCATCCTTTATTTTCTTCAATGCAATCCCTTCGTCACACACAGAGGTGACATAGCTTTTAATAGTTTATTTTTATTGTTGATGCATGAAAGTTCTCTTCGGTGGCTTCAATATGAGACTGATTTCAGCATTATTTCACGGTAGATCCTTTCTCTGTCCTTCTCAACGATGCCCAACTCTGTTCTGGGGAATGTTTGCCCGCCTCCCATTAAGCATCCTCCAGGGCATACGTAGATGGCGATCGTCCCTCCTTTGAAGTACCCGCTCATGATCGCTTCTAGAGCTCCCTTAACCTCGTAGGGCCCTACTGCCCTAGCGATCGGTTGCTTGGCCTCTATCTTAATGGCGTCTGGCTCGCTTTCAACCATGGTATTTACAGGGATGTTGGCTAGGAGTTTCTCTGCCTCCCTAGCCGTCAGGACTGGGCTTCCCTGAAGCTTTCTAGCGACGCACTGCGTTATGAGTACGCCGTCCGACGGTATCTCCGGGGGTTCCGCTAGGTACTTAGTTAAGCTGGGGTATAGGTTGCGTACATACGTGTGTTCGGCTGGGCTAGCTGGGACTACCATTAATGATTCCACGGAACCCCTTAACTCCGGGCTCCATAGGATAACCTTACTGAACCCGGCAGCCTTAAGAGAGGTTATGACAGACCAGGGTGAGGCGTTTAATGCCTCAGCAAGGGATGCTAGGGCTTCCGGCTCTATGTAGGCATTTACGTTCCCTCCCTTAAGCATTTTCTGGGTTATCTGCACGTCATCCCTATACGTAAGGGCTCCTACAGGGCAGTACTTGGCGCAGAGCCCACATGAGATGCACCCGGCGTCCTCGAAGGGAGTTGCGAAGGGCGTGCTGATCGCTACCCTTATCCCTCTATTTATGGTTCCTAGGGCGTTAATTCCAAGCGTATTGCAAACGCCCACACACCTACCGCACACGATGCATTTCTCTCCGTCAAGCCTCATGATCTTGCCAGGTATTGATATAACGTACTCTCGGAGGAATTCGAATCTTCTCTCACCTTGCTTCACCCAAACGCCACGGGCTAGCTCCGTTAACAGCTTAAGGAACTCCTCAGCGTTTATTGGGCAACCTCTAAGACAGTAGTCAACCTTTACGAACCTCGATATTGGGGCGCCCCTCCGAATCTTCCCTCGGCTAGCTAGGGCTGCGGAACCGTACTTTACCTTAACCACGTCATCGTCCAGTACCTTATTGGCTGAGGCTATCCCGCCTAAGGATGCACATGTGCCAATAGCAACAAGTATTTTCGCCTTTTCCCTAACTTCCCTTAACTTCTTGACCTCGACCTCGCTCGTCACCGCACCCTCAACGAAGACTACATCGTATTCGCTACGTTCGGCGGTTAACCCTAGGAGGGGCTCGTACGCTAACTCAATGTTAAGATCCTCCAATGCATGCAGTAACCTCTCACCTAGGTTCACTATCTCGTGTCTGCAGCCCTCACAACCCGTTAAGGAGTATATGCCTACAACTACCTTCTCACGCATGCATCCTCCCCCTCACCACGGACACGTGCACAGCGCATGGTAGGCAAGGATCGTATGCCCTAACAAGCATGGTTAGCTTACGCTGTAACTTGTCAGCGTTAAGGGGGCGCCCGTCACTGATTGAGGACACGGTCAGCGCCTTAGCGGAAGCCTCTATGTGCCTAGCGTTGATCTCAGTTGGCGTGATGATGTTCGCGTTCACTATACGCTTACCAGACACAGCATAATGATGTATTAGGAGGCCTCTCGGCGCCTCCACCACGCCAACACCTTCACCCTCACCACCATCCCGCGGCGGATCGACCACAGCGTCTGCGGTTCTCCTGGCAAGGTCCTCCAGAATCTCCCTCGCCGCCGTGATGCAGTACGGGATCTCTGCAGCCTTAATTATCAGGTTGCTGAAGGGGTTGCCGAGGTCTACTTCGGGTATGTTAAGGTCGTGGAGATAATTCCTAAGTAACTCGTACCTAGCCCTAGCACCCACGTGGACCGGTGCCCCGCCGAGGATTACTGCCTTGGAGTTGGAGTACTCGGGTTGCACCTCCTCTAAATGCTCTTTGTAGTTGCTTGGCTTGAAGGACAGGCCTGCAGAGGTGAGTATCTCATCTCCTGTAGTCAGGTATGTTTTCCTGGGCCTCACGGCTATGCAGTTGTTTGCCGGGTCCTTGAGTTCCGGCACCTCAAGGAGAGTTAGTGCTTCATCAACTACTTCCCTAGCCAGAGCCTCGCACTCCCTAAGATAGTCAGCCGCCTTGAGTAACGGGCCCTTGAACGGCTGCTTCAGCAAGCCGCCTACCCCGAGGGTGTTGGGGTTAACTATCCTGCCCGCAATTAGCTTTATCGCCTTAAGGCATGCGGCGTTTAACTTCATCGAGTTAACCACTAGGCGTCCTGCCCTGCTTTTCAGGTCACTCAAGCCCTGAACCTCCACGTAGTCGGGAAGTGCTAGGAAGGCTAGGTGGACTAAGTGGTTCTGAGCTATCTGAACCATATTCACAGCATCCCTGAAGTCCTCAACCCATTCCCCAGCATCTAGGCCTAGTGCGTGCTCCACAGCCCTTATTGAGGCGACGTAATGGGCTATGCTGCATGCGCCGCAGATCCTCGAGGCTATGTAGGGTACCTCCCAGTATGGTCTGCCATTCACGGTTAACTCTATGAACCTGGCGCCATGCGTTACCTTAAAGAACGCTTTAACTTCGACGCCGTCCTTCAGCACCTCTAGCTCCAGGTGCCCGAATACCCTATCGACTTCCTCTACGCGGGCGAGCCTCAACCAGTGCCACCCCCTAACGCCTTCTCGAAGGCCTCCTCTAACGACGCCTTGAGCGCATCATAGTTGGGCAGACCCTCCCAAAACATGGAGGCCACCTCAAGCACGTCCTTCAGCTCAACGCCGTTACTCACGTAGAACTGCGCCGCAGCCTCAAGCACGTCCTTCCGGGTCACGGGTCCCCTACACCCTATGCATGGTGACCCATTACTTGGGCACGGGTCACCGCATCCGGCGAGGGTTATCGGGCCTAGGCAGGGTTCACCCTTAACTACTAGGCAGTCCTTCCCGTAGAGCGGGCACGAGGAGCACACGGGTATTCCCTCAACCCAGTATGCTGTGGCTAGCTTGAGGAGTTCACAGTTTCCTCCCTTCCTGGGACACGACCAGCACCTGATCCTGTGGATCGACAGTATGAACTCAACCACGGTTCTCCTCGCTTCCCTAACCCTTGGCGTGTCGGTCCTCACCTCAAGCCCGTCGGAGACCGGGTACGCACACGCAGGTACTAGCTTACCGTTGCTTAACTCTACCAAGCACATCCTGCATGACGCTTCCCTGTACATGTGCCTGAAGAAACACAATGTTGGCACGGCGTCCCCAGCCTTCTTGAGGGCTGTGAGAATGGTTTCGCCTTCCGGCACGTGGACCTCCTTATCATTAACAATTACGCGCACCATCACCTCACACCTCCTTCACAACAGCGTTTACGGGGCATATCGTGACGCACGTACCACACTTAACACACTTTTCCTGGTCAATGACGTACTTCCCTGACTTCTCATCCCTACTTATGGCGCCTACAGGACAATGCTTGGCGCACGTGCCACACCCTATACACTTGTCCAGGTTAATGCGGTATTTTAGTAGCTTAGTGCAGACACCTGCAGGGCACTTCTTATCGATGATGTGTGCTAGGTACTCATCCCTGAAATGCCTTAGCGTTGAGAGGACGGGGTTAGGGGCTGTCCCACCTAGGGCGCATAGGCTCGCGTCCTTAACCACTTTCCCAACGCTCTCAAGGATCTCCAGGTCTTCTAGGGTGCCTTTACCCTCGGTTATCCTCGTTAACGTGTCGTAGAGGATCTTAGTCCCGATGCGGCATGGGAAGCACTTACCGCAGGACTCGGCCACAATGAAGGACGTGAAGTACCTAGCTACGTCAACCATGCATGCCGCATCATCCATGACCACTATACCTCCCGACCCCATGATCGCTCCCGCGTCCCGTAAACTCTCGTAATCTATGGGTGTGTCGAGAAGGTGTGCGGGCACGCAGCCACCGCTGGGCCCACCTATCTGCACAGCCTTGAGCTTCCTGCCTTCCTTAACGCCGCCAGCTATTCTCTCGACGAGGGTTCGTAGCGTGGTTCCTATAGGTACCTCATACGCTCCGGTTCTCTTTACAGCACCAGTAACGCAGAACATCTTAGTACCTTTACTCTCTTTAGTGCCGTAAGCAGTGAAGCTCTCCCAGCCCTCAGCCATTAACGTTGCTACATGCGCTAGGGTCTCAACGTTGTTAATGACTGTTGGTTTGCCCCAGAGCCCAACAACGGCTGGGTAGGGCGGTCTTTGCCTAGGTGTTGCTCTACCCTCGATCGCAGCTATTAGCGCTGTCTCCTCACCACACACGAAGGCACCGGCGCTAAGTATGACTTCGACGTCGAAGTCGAAGCCCCTACCAAGGATGTTCCTCCCGAGGATGCCGTGGCTCCTAGCCTCCTCAACGGCCTTCTGAAGCCTTTCAGCCATTAGTGGCTTCTCAGCCCTAACGAATATGAATCCCTTCGTAGCACCTACCGCATAACCAGCTATTATTAAGCCCTCCAGCACTCTATGCGGATCTGACTCCGCAAGCAACCTATTCATGAATGCTCCTGGGTCACCCTCGTCCGCATTCACTATGACGTACTTCTCCTTGCTGGGCTGGTTCCTACAGATCCTCCACTTGAGCCACGTCGGGAACCCGGCGCCTCCCCTACCCCTTAACCCTGACTTCTTAACCTCCTCGATGACTTCCTCCGGACTCATCCTTAAGGTGCGGTCAAGTCCCCTGTACCCGCCGTACGCTATGTAGTCCTCAATGGACTCTGGGTTAATCACGCCGCAGTTCCTGGACACGTACCTGACCTGCAGTTTCCACGCGTCAAGCTCACTTAATGTCGGCACGTTACCCTCGCCCTTAGCCTTCCCGGTCCTCTCGCTTATTGCGTAGGCACCGCTAACGTCATTCTCGATGAAGTACTTCTTCAGGATGCCCTCGACCTCAGCTGGCTTGACGTTACCGTAGAGGGCTGCAGGCATTCCCGGCGCCTTGAGCTCTAGCCATGGGTCTAGATAGCAGAGCCCGGTACACCCGACGGTCTTGACTGCATCACTAGGTATCCCTAAGCTCTCAACAACTTCCTTAACTGCGTTCAGCACCTCCTTAGCTCCGGCAGCTATGGAGCAGCTTGCTAGAGGAACTTTAATCCTATACCCGTTAGGGCCTTCCTTAATGTAACGTATCCTCTCCGATCTAAGCGTGCGGCACCGTTGATCATCGTGGCAGAGGGGTCCCTCGGTCCTGCACCTAATATAATTCCGGCAAGGGTACTCGAGACTATGCCAACACTTACCGCAGCATCTACTCATTAAGCTCCATGAGCCCCCATCCCCCAATGGGGGTCTCACCTCTTCCTCGTTAGCTTAGCGCGGTGCTCCGCTATAATCCTCCTTAGTTTAGTGGGCGTCACACCGCCGTAGAGCTTCCTGTAGCTTCCATCCCTACTCACAACCATTACCACTGGTGCCAAGCCACAGCAACCGAAGCACCTAGCTTTCTCAACACTGAAGGCACCGTCGTTAGTCGTTGATCTGCCTGGCTTTATCCCTAGGTAAGTTCTGAGGAACTCGTAGTTTGCCGCGTTCCCTCTTAAGTGGCATGCGGTACCCATGCACAGCATTATGATGAACTCGCCGGGCTTCTCTAACCTGAATTGATGGTAAAATGTGGCGACCGTCAACACCTCAGTTAGCGGTATTCTTAACTCATTAGCTATTACTCTAAGGGCTTCCTGCGGTAGGTAGCCGTAGGCAGACTGTATCTCCTGCAGTATCCTTATGAGGTATCTTCTCTCCCTGCCGTACTTAACGGCAACGTCGTGTGCTAGGGTTCCGGGCGTGGTTTCCTTGGGGATTAACTTAAGTAACTGCGCCAAGACTTGCCCCCTGTTGAATTGGTTCGTTTTTTAATCAAGCATTGTGTGAGTAGCGTTTATGTACTGTATATATAATATATGTTCCTGGTGCCTTGATTGGTCGAGCATGATGTGAGAAAGCTGATGAAGCTAGGTACGGCTTCAACCGCGTTAATACTACCTAAGAAGTGGTTACGTGATCTGGGCCTCAGCCCAGGATCCTTAGTAGACCTCTTTTTCGACGGGTCATCAATAATGGTCGCCCCTAGAACCTCGCCTCAAAGTCCAGGCCAGCCGCAGCAGGACAGCGATATGCAGATATTCGTCGATATATTGAGGGATGGTGTTGACGTTGGTGTGCAGGAAATCGTTGCCGCGTACGTTGAGGGCATAACGCGGGTTAGGGTGAGGGGTGACGAGCAAGGCATATCGAGGTTGATCATGGAGCTGAACCGAAGGATAACAGGCTTCCTCATAGTGAGTAGGGGCAAGGAACTATACGACATAGTGGTCAGTGAGTTCCCTGTTGACCCGCAGCACCTCCTCTCTAGGGCGATAAAGATCGTGGAGGAGTACATGTATGCATTAACTCGGAAAGACGGTAATGACTCCGAAGCCTTCCAGACGGAATTCACTAGAGTGTATAACGCGACGATGAGGTTGGTTAGAGGCAGGATAGCGATGGCTTCGCCGGAAGAGACCTCACCGCTCTTAGACGTACTGTCAATGATGGAGAAGATGAAGGAGCTCATGACCCTCCTAGCCATAGACGGGAACAACATGCCAGCGGTCGCCCTAGAGGATTTAAGTGAGCTCTTCCGCGCAGCCACACGCGCGGTAATAGAGAACAACGTGAAGAAAGCACTGAAAGTCATTCAATTCTGCCGCGCGCCTGAACGCCAAGCACACGCAACCCACATGTGTAACGTCATCATTGGGTTAGCCGAGATAGCTATAAGGAGGTGCGTCAGGGACAGGGCGTGTAGGTGCAAACACTTCTTCCCGAAAGTGAGTTGATAGTGGTTCAACATTCAACCACCTACTCGGATTAAGTATTTCTCCTTACCGCACTCCGAACCTTCCCTAAAGAGAACCTTAAGTACAGCACCGACCATGAGGGAAGCTACCAGGGAAGCAACCCCCACGGGGAGCACGTAAAGTTCATCCACATTAGGGTACGTCAGCGTCATCAAGCCAGCCAACGCGTTAATGGTTCCATGCATAACAGCTGCAGGTAGTACTGACCTGCTTCCCCTCCTAAGCAGGAGGAGTATTAGTGTCCATGATGACGTCACCGCACAGTACATGGCTAAGCCTACCGCGTCCCTGTGGTGCGGCATACTATACCCGAGAAACAGTATTAAAGGCGCATGCCACAACCCCCATACAACACCTATGATCGCGGTCGAGGTTAACAGCCCGTACCTAGGGTAAAGTACCTTATACATGAGGCCCCTCCACCCAATCTCTTCACCCAACGCGACGACAGCATTAATCGTCAGTCCAGCTAAAACAGCGTTCACTAACTGGAGGACTAGGAACGCCTCCGGCCCTGCCTTAAGTACTAGATCCTTCAGCTGTTGTGGAACCTGAGGGTTACTCAGTAGGCTTGCCATAGGGTTAGTGGGGGCATAGCCCATAACGTAGCAAACACCAATACCGAGCGTGAAAATAATGTAGGGCATCGCTAAGCCTAAGGGTATGTACCTCAACCTACCTAACCTAACGCCTAAGGACTTAAGCCCTTCCTTAAGCGGGGCGCCGCACGCAAGTAGAGCAATAACCGCGCCTAACGTGGGTGCCCACATCCTAATGGTCGCCTCGATCCCGAAGAACTTCAGCGGAACGACCCCAACTATTAAGGGTACGTCGAGAAGGTAAGCAACCCCGAAAGCAATGATGAGGTATATTGTGAGGGCCTTCAAGGGGAGCTCGCGGGCTTGTTTTCCCTCCACGTTTGTTCCCTCATAAATACCTCGGAGTTCGAGGTATTTAAGGATTGTCTTAGTTCGCAGTATATGTGAAGCACGTAAATACATATTACCCTGCAAGTGAAGTAAGCCACGTTAAGCAAAACGGTTGTGTTAATCATGAGGTTACATGTCCTAGTTCAAGGAATGGATAAGTCACGCCGCATCTTCGACTCCTGCGAGAACCTAGACTTCGGGTTTCTGGAACTCGACGACGTAATCGACTTGATCAGGTCGATCCCTCCACCTCCGCCAGGCTACGAGATGTGGGACTGCGGCGTGACCGTAACCATAGAGTCAGAGGACGGCAAGGCCTACGTTATGGTCACGATGAACGGCATGGATGACTACACCGTTCTAAAGTACGATGAGGGCACAGGTGAGGAGGTGCTTGTGGGTTCATCAGTAACACTTAATGATGTGATTGAAGCACTCAAAGCATTCTACTCCACACCAACCGGGAAAGCCTTGGCCCCCGGGCAAGTTAGGGTTGAGGAGTACGGGATGAACTACCCGGCGGAAGTAGAGGCAATCATAGGGTACAGTGATGAAGGCGAACCAATAATTAATTGGAGGGAAGGAAACTTTAACGTAACAAATAAGGCAGTAACGGGTGTGCCCATAAGTAAGATTAGGGCGATTAAGTTACTTGACCCGTCGCCAAGAAGGCCCTACCCTCAAGTCGTGGTTGAGTATGAGAAGGAAGGTAGCCTTCGGGCAATCACGTTCAGGTTCAGGGATCTAGGCACGTACCAGAAATTACTCACCGACCTACCTAAGCTAGTGCCGCCAAGCTTGATTAGAAGGGAATGGTGACGCCGTACCTAGTAATGCCTTATTTAAATGAAATCACTTCTCCTTTCTTTTCCTCAAGCCCTCCTCAAGTAATTTCCTCACGGCCTTAAGCTCCTCAAGGATCTCCTCCTCAACAATTCTCCTCTCCTTACTTGACAGTATCCCAACCCTAGCCCTGAGTTCCGACGCTATCCTCTCAGCATCATCAACACTTAACTGGAAGAACGTGAGCTCAGGTTTCATAGTTCCGGTGGCTGGCGTGAACACGTCCACACACGCTAAGCCCCATGACCTCTGAAGGGGTCCATGCCTTAACCTCACCTCAGAAACTAAGTTGTAAGGCACGCGCTTCTCCTTAACCCACCAGACCCCGAACCTAGCGTACGCGTGGTCCTTCTCAAGCCTAAACACTATGCTCTCGTAGAACCTAGGTATCCAATAAGCGAGGAAGGCGGCAGGGATCGCGACGAGTAATATGAGCGACACTATGGAAGCCCACACATTAACGAGCACTATTAACGCACAACACACAGTCATTGGAATAAAGTACCATAGACTATAAGCCCAGTAGATTTTCGTGAGTTTGGGTGAGGGTCTGAATGCTACGGGTTTAAGCCTTATATCGGCCGACATATCTCATCGAGTATAGCATTGCTCCACAACTTAAAAACTTGCTGTCCGTGGACCTCACTTAAATGTTAAAGCTCTCTTTATCTCCCTCCCAAGTATGGGAAGAAGATCCCTTAACCTACCCGCCTTTAGCTCCCTAAGAAGGAATGATGCTCTGAAGTAGAACCTCCTATACGCGTATATGAGCATCCTTCCAAGCTCTTTGGCGGAGAAGCGGAAGCCTCTCATCACCGGTTTAATGGTTGTGTAGTGCTCCCAGTTATGGTCAACTATTAAGTTATTCTTCACTGCGAAGTCATAGATCGGCGTTCCAGGGTAGGGTGTTAGGACGGTGAATTGCGCGTAGCCTGGGTCAAGTTTTATCGCTAACTCCACGGTTCTCCTCATGTCATCTAGTGTTTCCCATGGGAACCCCAGTATGAAGCTACCCGTAGCAAACCCATTGATCTCCTTAACCCACCTAAACACCTTAATGGCTTGATCAATGGTTATCCCCTTTCCTATACGGTTGAGTGTTTCTTGAGATGCTGACTCGACACCGAAGTAGAGGGCTGTGAAGCCGTTATCGTAGAGGAACTTAAGGTAGTCGCGGTCCACGTGATCTACCCTTGACCCGCAAGCAAACGTAACGTCTAAGCCTCGTTCCTTCATTTCCTTAACGAGACCATATACGAACTTCCTATTAACAGTTAATTCATCATCACTAAACACCACGTTCTTAACCCCATACTTATCAACCAGGTACTCAATTTCGTCGGCAACATTTTTAGCTGACCTGAACCTAATTTTCCTTCCCCAGAAGTATGAGGTGGAGCAGTAAGCACATCCGTAGGGGCATCCCCTACTCGCCATTACGTGTGCTACTTTTATGGGCTTACCGAACACTGTGTACTTATCCATCGGGAGTAGGTGCCTTGCCGGCCATGGGAGTTCATCTAAGTCTCTTATGTAGGGTCTCCGCTCGGTAACGATTGCCTTCCCGTTACCCTTAACCCTGAATGCTAGGCCCTTAACGCGTTTGAGGGCATCGTAATTCAGTCCCTCACGTTCAAGCACGTTGATTAGCTCAAGGGTGGTGTACTCACCCTCGAACCTAACGACCACGTCAGCACCATGGGTGAGCGCCTCTTCATACAGGAAAGTTGGGTGTGACCCCCCAACGATTATGGGCACGTCAGGCACTTCCTCCTTAAGGTGCGCTATCGCGTCATAAGCCTTAGGCGCTGTCGGCGTCTGCACTGAAATACCTATGACGTCAGGCTTCCATGACTTGACCTCCCTAACGAATTCCTTCATCGTTACCTTAAGTGTTGGGGTGTCTATGACCTTGACCTTATGTCCCGCCTTCTCAAGTACGGCCGCTATCCATGCTAAGCCTAGGGGAGGGGCGTTGAAGCCGATGACCCTGTAGATCTCTAGGTCATGAATGTCGGGAGGCATTGATAGCAGTACTCGCATGCTCTCCCTCAAGATAGAGCGCGTCAAACAGTAAAAAGAGGGTCAGCACAATATTCGAGCTTAAGGTCTTATGTAACTAGTCCATAATTTCGCGTCAAGCCATAAAGTGAGAAGGTGTTGAACAGTGAACTCCGCTGAACCCCCATACCTGGACCCAGTTACTTTTTCTTCTTACTCATGCTCCTGATCCTAGCCACAATAGATCCTAGTGCTGGTGACAGTAACATTAACTCTGACAGTGACTTAGGTACTACCGGTATTATGTCGGCCAGCACGTTACCGTAGTCCCTCAACACCTTAAACATGCATATTAGGCCGGGCATGCCCTCAGCTAAGTTGCCCTTACTAACGCTTTTCACGGACCTCAGTATGGTCTCGTAACATGCTGGCCTAACCTGAAGTAGCTTCCTCAGCACGTAGACCACGTTAAGCCTTAAGGCCTCACCACCCAACCCTCCCTCAATGTAGAGGTAAAACGAATTCTCGTTCGTGTACTCAACGCATCTGAGCCTCGTGCAGTCGAATACGTCGGGAAAGAAGTTATCTCCTTCCACAACGTAGGCCGCCCCTCTCCTAATGCTGGGAACTAAGTGAAACCACGCGTCCCTCAACCTGTAAATATTGAGGGAATACCCTACGAGTGCTCTAGCCATTCTCCAGAACCTCTTAACCCTAAACTCGCTGAAGCCTAGAAAATTCCTCAAGAACGTGGATGTTATTGCGGGAGGATCCCTGCACCTGACACCGTACTTAACGCACCCCCTAACCTGACTATCGATTCCCTTAAGCAACGCATCAACAAACTCCATCACAGCAACTTCCTTGAAGTGAAACCGCATCAAGGCACTACCAATTAACCTAGGCTACGGACAATTATTAAGGTAAGGGAAAGAGTCACTCTACCCTAACTCTTCCCGGAATTACCTGAGCTAACTCCGCGGCAACCCTTGGGATCCAGTCCCTATTCTTGCTGTCAACCCTCCTCACAATCTTCCCTACACGCCCATCCTCACTAATGAACCTCACCTCGATCCTCGCGCCCTTAAAGAGGCCACCACGCTTAAGCACGACCTCAGTCACGTAATTCAGCGGTATACGTATTACTCCTCCTCCCCCCTCCTCATCGATCTCAATGTACGTGTGCCCGCTCTCCTCCCTCCACACATGGAAGGAGATCTCGCGCCCACCACCAACGTCAAATGGGTCATAATACTCGTAGAGAGGCATGTACGCTAACAGGTCCTTCTTCTTAACGCCGGGAACCTCACCAGTAGCTTTAACGTAATCCACGGCCTCAGGGTAGATCCCGGTGAAGAACCGCGTAACTATTTCCCTCACCTCCTCGAGGGAAGCGTTACTCGCAACATCTCCCGAGTGAGGGCCACTGAAGTAGATGTCGAAGCCCCCATCTACGCTTCGGGACACAGTTAAGGTGTTTCCTGAAGGATCTGTGAGTGATATTGTGGGAGGGCATAGTTCAGCGTCGAATGCCTCCCTGCTGTAGGGAGGTAACGCGTTAATCAAGCCCAATGCTGACTTAAGCGTGACTACCCCGAACTCAACCACGTCGTCGTAGTTCCCAGAGTACATGAAGTCAGGCCTTATTCCCTGCCCGGAAGCCCTAATCACGCGGGTCAAGGATGCCTACCGTATGTAATTCGTTCTCAACAAAAATAAATGTTGATCATAAATACAAATCAAGGCACTTAATGGGGTGTTCGACAGTGTTCGAGAACTTAGTCTTAACTCCAACGCACGCAACCATCA
>Ga0256842_1000944_pt1 | contig 24905 bp, 30 predicted proteins | sample 4559240metaG_FD_185973 | JGI IMG/M metagenome (GOLD analysis project Ga0256842, IMG submission 185973) | Hydrothermal vent microbial communities from Guaymas Basin, Mexico - 4559-240 | ecosystem: Environmental > Aquatic > Marine > Hydrothermal vents | place: Mexico: Guaymas Basin | collected... | reverse complement strand
ACAAAAGACATTCTTCAAGATACCAAGGTTTCGGATATTATGCTCAAAAAATTTAGTAAGATTTATGAATCTGCCACTCTTGATAAAATTTATAAAACACTTTCTAATTCAAAAGATGATGAACTTGTCGTTGTGGATATGTATGGAAAGTTCTCAGGTATTATTACAATGCAATCTATAAAGTCTTTACTTAATTCTCAAGGCGTAGAAAAATTAGTTGTGGCTATGGATTTAGCATCAAAAGATGTTATTACTACAACAGAAGATGAAAATCTCCATACATTGCTTCAAAGAATAGGTTTTCAAGATGTAAATATTATACCTGTGCTTGATAAAACAGATAATAGAAAAATTATAGCAATTATTAAAAGTAAGGATATTGTAGAAGCTTATGATAAAGCAAAAGAAAAACTACTGAAATCGTGATATAAACTGTAATGCAAAAACTACCTACCGTTTTTTTCTTTGTGTGATACCTTTGACGAGTTTCTATGCATAATCTGTTGTTTCTTGAAGAAGTAATGAAATCGAAAAAGATATGAAATTTTTATTCGCAGGCTTTTTGCAACTTAGGTATGAAATTGTGCAAAATTCTTGCGGTAGCTCCCCATATAGCCTCTTTATTAAAGTTAATCATCAATGTTTCTACCGGTTTCTTCTTGTATATATAGATGTTTGGTCTTGGAGGATTTTTGATGAGAAATTTAACGGGTACAAAAAATAGTTTTTCAACTTCCTGCCTGTTTATTGTGTAGGGAGGCTGCTTTTTTACAACGCCGACAAACGGATATATAAGAAAATTTGTAGTTAATGTGCAAAGAGGCTTTTCCTGTCCCAAAATTGATAACTCCTGTTTTTGTATGCCAACCTCTTCGTAAGTTTCCCTTGTTGCAGTGTCTAAAAATGTTTTGTCCTTATCCTCTTTTGAACCTCCGGGGAAGGCTATTTGACCCGGATGCAATCTGTCGTAGCCCGGTTTTTTTTCAAAGATTATAACCCAATCGTTTTTATTCATCAGTAGTGGAATAATTACGGCAGATTCTTTTGCATCTGTCTTTTCCGCTACGGTTTCCTTTTGTAACAGGTTTTTTAACTTTGCAACATTCATATTAAATTATACAAAAACTTCAACTTTTAAGCAAAAAAATTATATCTCTTGACAATGAATCGCAGTATCTTATAGGTAGTATTAAGATAAAACGGATAAAATGTCTGCGGGACGGTTTATTATATAATCTACGGGATTGTTTTTTAATATCGTTTTATCTCTAAAGCCGTAGGAAATCCAAGCAATTTTTATATTTGCGGCTTTTGCGGATAAAATGTCATTTTCGGAATCACCTATGAAAAGTTTCTCTGCTTTGTCTTTTATGCCGTATTTTTTAATAAGTTCGAGTATCGGTTGAGGGTGCGGTTTCTTAAACTCGAATGTGTCTCCGCATACAATGTCTGTGAAGTATTTTTCCAAATTAAATTCTTTTACTACTTTGAGAGAAAAATTTGTACTCTTATTTGTCACTATAAATAATTCGTGTTTTTTACTCAGCTTTTCAAGAACGGGAATTGTGCCCTCATACACATATGTATTGTCAACAATGTGATTGTAGTAATAGGCAAGAAAATACTCTAAGAATTCATAAAATATTTGAAGTTTATTTTGTTTTAGCAGGCAGTCTTCGATTAAATCCCTTACTCCGTTGCCTACAAATTTGTAAATTTCTTTATTCGGCAAAGGGCTAAGGCTAAAATGCTTAAAAGATGCATTGATGCTGTTTGCTATATCAAGTTTGGAATCTATAATAGTTCCGTCCAAGTCAAAAAAAATTGTGGAATTCATAGAAAAAATTAGGCGCAAATAACTGCGCCTAATGAAATTTTTTAAATGCAACTACTGCGTTTGCACCGCCAAAACCAAAAGAATTTGATATTGCAGCATCGACATTTTTTTCTATTGCCGTATTTGGAACATAGAAAAGATCGCAGTCATCATCAGGATTGTCTAAATTGATTGTAGGAGGTATAACGCCCTTTTTAATAGATAAAACGCTAAATACCGCCTCAATGCCCCCGGCTGCACCAAGAAGATGTCCGGTTACGGATTTTGTTGAACTTATAGCTATTTTGTAGGCATAATCTCCAAAAACTTTTTTAATAACAGATGTTTCTATTGAGTCGTTGAAGTGGGTAGATGTGCCGTGTGCATTGATGTAGGATATATCTTGAGTTGATAGTTTAGCGTCATTAAGTGCCATTTGAATAGCATATTCTGCACCACTGCCATTGGGATCAGGAGCTGTAATATGGTAAGCATCATCGCTCATTCCAAATCCTGCAAATTCTGCTAAAATGTTGGCTCCTCTTTTTTTGGCGTGTTCATATTCTTCCAAAATTATGATTCCTGCACCTTCGCCTACAATAAATCCATCTCTGTCTCTATCAAAGGGTCTTGACGCTTTTTCAGGTTCGTCATTTCTTGTTGATAAGGCTTTCATATTTGCAAAGCCCGATATTGCCAAAGGAGTAATGGTCGATTCTGTCCCACCGCATATCATAACATCGGCATCCCCGTAAGCTATTGCCCTTGCTGCAAGGCCTATTGAGTGACTTCCTGTTGCGCAAGCGGTTACATCACTGAAGTTAGGACCTTTAACGCCTAAATTAATAGCTATATTTCCACCTGCCATATTAATTACGGCAATAGGTATGAAGAACGGAGAGACACCTTTTTGGCCTCTTGCAAGAAAAGCCTCGTTGTATTTTTCTATCGTGGAAAGTCCGCCTATCCCGCTTCCTACGCTGACACCTACTCTGAAGGGATTTTCTTCTTCGATTTTGAGCCCGGATTCCTGTATAGCTTCTTGTGCTGCTGCCAATGCATAAATGGAGAAGGGAGCCATTTTTTTAACTTCTTTTTTTGAAACGTATTGTTCGGGATTAAACCCCTTAACTTCTCCTGCTATCTGAACACTTAAATTCTCCGCATTAAACCTTGTAATTTTATCTATTCCGCTTACACCTTTACAAGCATTGTCAAAACTTTCATAAGCGGATAACCCCACAGGAGTTACAGCCCCTAAACCTGTGACAACTATTCTTCGTGACATATTTACAACCTTATTGTTTGTGAGATTCTACATAATCAACCGCATCTTTGACACTCAGAATCTTTTCTGCATCTGAATCAGGTATATCTATGCCGAATTTTTCTTCCATAGCCATAACTAATTCTACCGTATCCAAAGAATCGGCACCCAAATCCTCTATAAATTTTGCTTCCGGTTTTACTTCTTCCTCATCAACTCCCAACTGTTCTACGATAATCTCTTTTACTTCATCAACTACTGACATATAGTCCCCCTTTTCTTTTATTTTTATATATATAATCCGCCACTGATGTTTATGGTTTCGCCGGTAATGTATGACGCTTCTTCACTTATTAAAAAATCCACGAGATTTGCAATATCTTCAGGTTTTCCAAGTCTTTTAATCGCCAAAGATGATATGAGTGATTTTTTTTGTATTATATTGAGAACGTTGGTCATATCGGTTTCTATAAATCCGGGAGCTATAGCATTTACCCTTATATTTCTTGACCCTAACTCCTTTGCCAAAGATTTTGTGAATCCCAACAATCCTGATTTTGATGCTGAATAGTTTGATTGACCTGCATTTCCCATTAGACCTATTACACTTGATATGTTTATAATAACTCCGAATTTATTCTTAATCATCCATCTTGAAATATGTTTTGTGCAGTTAAACGCACCTTTTAAATTAACCGATATGACCTTGTCAAATTCTTCCTCACTCATCTTAAGAATAAGGTTGTCTTTTGTTATACCGGCGTTGTTTATCAGGTAATCAATTCTTTTATATTTCTCAATAATGCTATCTACGGCTTCTTTTGTTTCTTTAAAATTTGATACATCGAACTGTTTTATCTCACATTCTCCACCGTTTCTTTTTATTTCTTGAGATAATTTTATAGCATTCTCTTCGCTTGATGAGTAGTTAATTATAACCTTTATACCTTTTTCTGCAATCTGTCTTGCTATCTGTGCGCCTATGCCTTTTGACGAACCTGTAATTAAAGCTACCTCACCCTTGTACTTCATAACTTACCTTTATAATCATTATAGCTTTTTAAGTCAACAACGAAATTTATATTTGATTTTCTGTATGCTCTTTTTAACATAGACGATAGGATGTTTTTTGGTCCTAACTCGATAAATTCATCACTCCCCAGTTCAACGGCTTTTTCTATATTTTGAAGCCATCTTACGGGTTTTGTTATCTGTTCCATTAAGTATTTTTTGATGCTATTTTTATCTTCTATAACGTCAGAGTATACATTTTCTATTATAGCTTTCTTGGGCTTATTGATTGTGATTTTATCTATTATATTTGCCATTTTTTCTTCAACCGGCTTCATCAGGTCGCAATGGAAAGGAGCGCTCACATTTAAAGGTATGGTTTTGCCAAGAGATTCCTCTTGCGCCACTTTTGATACTTTATCCACACCTTTTTTGTATCCTGATACAATAATTTGATTTTGGGCATTGTAGTTGGCTATACTGCAATAGCTGTCATTTTCTTTTGATATGTTTTTACATAACTCTTCTACGGCATTATGTTTTTTTGTAATAATTGCCGCCATTGCACCCACGCCTTCTTTTACGGCATTTTGCATAAATTCTCCCCTTTTGTAGACGGCATAAACCGCTTCTTCAAAAGAGAAAGATTCTGCAGCAACCAAAGCCGTATATTCCCCAAGTGAATGTCCTGCCGTGATGTCAAAATCAAAATCGGTTTCCTTTTTAAGTAGGTCATATATGGCATAAGAGACCGTTAATATGGCGGGTTGTGCATTTTTCGTAAGGGTTAGTCTACTTTCGGGAGCATTAAACATAATATCGCTTAGTTTAAAGCCTAAGGAGTCGTCAGCTCTTTGAAATATATCTTTAACGCTGTCAAAATTATCATACAAATCCTTGCCCATCCCTACAAACTGAGAGCCCTGTCCTGTAAACATTAAAAAACGCATACTACTCCTCTATTGCCCTATTCATTGTTCTTATGGTATCTTCTGCTTCATTTATAATATCTTCTATTATTTTTTTGGTCGGTTTTATATCCTTTACTAATCCTGCAATTTGACCTGCCATAACACTTCCGTGTTCAACATCGCCTTCTCGTGCAGCCATTCTTAACCTTCCCTCTCCAAACTTCTCAAGCTCTTCCTTTGTCGCACCATTTGCTTCGAGTTTCAAAAATTCACGAGCAAGCTTGTTTTTTATTATTCTTACGGGATGCCCGGTTACTCTTCCTGTTATAACCGTATCTCTATCCTTTGCTTTAATGACAATCTGTTTGTAGCTTTCAGCTATAGTACACTCTTCTGCCGTTACAAATCTTGTACCCATTTGCACACCGGAAGCTCCAAGTGCAAGGGATGCTACTAAACCTCTACCGTCGGCTATTCCTCCTGCTGCTATAACAGGTATGGTAACGGCGTCCACAACCTGTGGCACTAAAGCCATGGTCGTAAGTTCTCCTATATGTCCACCTGATTCCATACCTTCTGCAATCACTGCATCTACGCCTATACTTTCCATCCTTTTTGCCAATGCTACAGATGGAACAACAGGTATAACCTTGGCTCCGATGGATTTAAATTTATCCATATACTTTCCGGGATTGCCCGCACCGGTTGTTATGACTTTTATCTTGTGTTTAATTACAACGTCTATAACATCTTCAATAAAAGGCGATAAAAGCATTATATTGACACCAATTGTTTTGTCTGACATATTTTTTGCTTTTATGATTTCATTTTCGACCCAGTCAGAGGGTGCATTACCAGCGGCAATTAATCCGAGTCCTCCCGCATTTGATATGGCAGCTGCAAGCTCAGCATCTGCTACCCATGCCATACCGCCTTGAATAATAGGATATTTAATATCCAAAATATCGCAAATTCTTGTTTTAATCATTATATCTCCTTACCATTTAATTACAGCTGCAGACCATGTAAGACTCGCACCAAAACTATTAAGCAAAATAGTATCTCCTTTTTTTACCTTTTTGTTTTTTACAGACCAGTCTAATGCGAGGGGTATTGAAGCTGCAGCGGTATTCGCGTGTCTATCTATTGTTACTACTGTTTTTTCCGGACTTATTCCGGCTTTTTTTGCAACAAGATCTATAATTCTCTTATTAGCTTGGTGTGATACCATTAAGTCTATATCTTTAAAATCCATATTTTTTTGTTTTAACGATTCTTTACTGACACCTATAATATGTCTTACAGCCAGTTTAAATGTTTCGTTGCCCTTCATCTTTATATAAATATCTCTGTTGTCTATAGCTTCCTTGGAACACGGTTCAACACTGCCCATTGCAGGAACTTGCATTAAATCCGTATAATGTCCATCTGAATGAAGTCTAATGTCAAGGATTCCCTCATCTTCATCTTCTGTGGATTCAAGTAAAACGCATGCAGCTCCATCACCAAATATTATACAAGTTCCCCTGTCTTTGTAATCAGTTATTTTGGTTAACTCTTCAGCACCTATTACAAGCGCATTTTTTACTGCACCGGATTTTATGTAGGCATTAGCTATGGATAAAGCATACATAAAACCGCTACAGGCTGCATTTATATCAAAAGCAAAAGCCTTGTCTGCGCCGAGCTTTTCTTGCACAAACAATGCCGTTGCAGGAAGCGGTTTGTCAGGTGTAACAGTTGCAACAATGATTAATTCTATTTCATTGGGAGTTATATTTGTATTTCTTAGAGCATCAAGAGATGCTTCATACGCTAAATCTGACGTTGCTTCTTCTTCTGCAATATGTCTTTCTTTAATGCCCGTTCTTTGTAATATCCATTCATCTGTGGTGTCTACTATTTTTTCCATATCTTTATTTGTGAGAATTTTCTTTGGTAAGTATGAACCGGTAGCTACTATTTTAGCATTCAAAATTCCACCGCCTTTTTACACTTTTGTAATACTATGCAATTTGCAACGGCTTTTTCAATCTTGTCGTTTATGTTTAGTTGTGAAAATTTTACCGCTTTCAATATTGCATTTTTAATGGCTTTTGCATTGCTTCGACCATGACCTATTACACAATTTCCGTTTACGCCAAGAAGAGGTGCTCCTCCAAACTCAGCATAATCAACCTTTCTTGCAAGCAGTCTGAATGCAGGCTTTGCAAGAAGAAACCCTATTTTGTACCACAAGCTTTTTTTAATTTCGCTTTTTAAAAAATTTGCTATAACCTCAGGGAGGGATTCTGATGTTTTCAAGACAACATTTCCGACAAAACCGTCGCATACAACAACATCGGCTTTTCCTGTGTATATATCGTCGCCCTCTATATTGCCTATGAAGTTTAACGAACTTCTTGAAAAAAGATCGTAGCTTTCTATTACAAGTTTATTGCCTTTCCCGGGTTCACTGCCATTACTTAACAATCCAATCTTAGGCTTTTTTATGCCTACCATATATTTGACATATATGGCGCCCATAATGGCAAATTCAAGTAAATTGTAAGGTTTGCAGTCAACATTTGCTCCTGCATCCAATAGAAGAACGCTTCCGTTAAGTGTGGGAAGAAGCGTTGCTATTGCAGGTCTTGTTACTCCTTTGATACGACCGAAATCAAACATCGAAATTGCCATTGCAGCCCCGGAATTGCCGGCTGTCACAAAGGCATTTGCATTTTTATTTTTTACCAATTTAATGCCAACTGACATTGATGAATCTTTTTTTCTTAAAGCAAGACTCGGTTTTTCGAACATACTGACAGTTTCCTCGGCATTGACTATGCTAACTCTTTTTTTGTCAAATTCGTACATCTTGAGCTTCTCTACAATCTCTTTTTCTTTGCCCACAAATACAATGTCAGCGTCACTTTCCTGTATAGAATTCAAAGCCCCGGATATTACAGTATCAGGGGCTTTGTCGCCTCCGTATACATCGACGGCAATTTTATAAGCCACTTAATCCTCTACGGAGATGATTTCTTGATCCTTATAATATCCACATGAAGGGCATACCCTGTGAGGAAGTTTGAATTCTCCGCAGTTAGGGCATTTGGAAAGTGCTACACCTTTTAACTTCTTATGAGTAGCTCTTTTTGCCGCTCTTGAATGACTTGATTTTCTTTTAGGCTGTGCCATTTTAAACTCCTTCTTTATTTAATTATTGCAATAATTCTAATGCGTTAAAAAAATATCCTATCTCATAGTCGGCAGACTCTTTTGAGTCTGAACCGTGAACTGCATTTCTTTCTATATCCGTGCCGTATAATGCTCTTATTGTTCCGGGTTTAGCCTCTTTGGAATTTGTAGCTCCCATAAGTTCCCTATAGTCGTTAATTGCATTTTCTTTTTCTAAGACCATTACAATAACCGCTCCTTCAGACATAAAGCCGGTCAAAGAACCGTAAAACGGTCTTTCTTTGTGAACTATATAAAATCCTTCAGCCTGTTCTTTTGTCAGCTTGATTTTTTTCATCCCGATAATTGAAAATCCGTTTGCCTCCAAAAGATCTATCACCTTGCCGGCGTTTTTTGCCGCTACACAATCCGGTTTAATTATGGATAGCGTTCTTTCTTTCATTTTTCCTCCCATTGATTACTGTTTCTTAACATTATTGTTCTTATTGCTTGCCGGTTTTGATGAGGACATACTTTGAGATTTACTGTTAGCGTAGTCAGTCACATACCACCCGCTACCTTTCAACTTAAAGGATGTGGGCGAAATAAGTTTTTTTATATTACCTTTTTTGCCGCAATTTGGACAAACCTCAGGAGGTGCATCTGACATTTTTTGCAAAAGTTGAAATTTATGAGAACAAAATCCACATATGTATTCATAGATAGGCATACACTAACCCCCAAGCATCTTTGTAAAAGTCTCTTTTTCAATACAATCAATGACAAGCTTTTTTGTCTTTGATTTTTCTCCGCTCTTAAACTTTATGCAACTTTTTGCTATCTTTAACTTCTTTGACAGCAATTTGATAAGAGACGCATTTGCTTTACCTTCTATAGGCTGTTCCTTTACCGAAACAAGTAGTATATTTTCCTTAAAACCTAAAATTTCACTCTTTTTTGCATTAGGTTTTAATTTAACTTCAACAATCACCATAATAAACCACCTACAAAAAGGCGCAAAGAAGGTAGCATAACTTTATTTAACAGTCAATATTTTTTTGTTTTGTATTTTATATCTTCCTTCCTATGGTGTATATCTATGTTTAAAAATAAATTTTAACTTGATAATTCTCAAAAAAAATATATCGTTTCCGTTCTACTACTTTTTTGAATTGCGGGAGGTTGTTTGAGCAATATAATCGTTTTGCTGATGCTGTTTGCCACAGTTATGTTTTGGGGCATAGGTTTTCCGATTTCAAAATTAGGTGTTGACTATATACCGCCTTTTACATTTGCTTTTTTAAGATTTTTTATAACTTCTATTATTTTTAGTATAATTATGATAAAAAAATATAACCTTAAAGTTAAAACTTTGACGGATAATTTCCTTATTCTATCAATTATGGGCATAAGCGGTATTACAGCTTATAACTTTTTTTATCTTTATTCTTTAAAACTCACGCTTGTGTCGAACTCAGCTTTAATTGCAGCATTTAACCCTATTATAACAACAATTATTGCTTCAATAGTCCTAAAAGAGAAAATTAATAATTTTATGTGGATAGGGATTATCTTATCTTTTTTTGGTGTATTGCTCATAATTTCTCACGGTTCTATCGCTATTGTGCAACACCTTTCATTTAATAAGGGTGATATGTTTATGTTTATAGCAACTTCTCTGTGGGCAGCCTATTCCGTATCGGCAAAAATAGCTATGAAGAGATTAGATTTTTTTACAGCAGTCGGGCTTTCTACAATTCTCGGAACAATTTATTTAATCCCTTTTGTATTGTTTGAGCCAGGCAGTGAAAATATATTCAGCTATCCCTTGGTGTCGTGGTTTAGCGTTTTTTATATGTCTATCGTTGCGACTTTTTTTGCTTTCACTATGTGGTACAAGGGTATAGAAAGATTTGGTGCATCCAAAACAAGTATTTTTGTTAATCTCGTTCCCGTCTTTGGTGTGATAGCTTCATCTCTAATGCTTAATGAAAAAATAGAGCCGATAACTTTGATGGGTGGGGGTATGGTAATCGTGGGTGTTGTAATTACAAATCGTATGAAAACCTAAATATTTTAAAAATATCGTATGCTATTCTATCTTGATTTTTAGTTTATAGACAACATATGAAAGTAAGAAAAAATAAGAAATATAAAATAAGTTAAAATATATAAGATAGGTTAATTTATTATCTTTAAAGCATATTTTTATCTACAAGTTGTCAGAAAATATATTGACATTGAATCCATTTAATGTAAAATTCGTGTAGCGTATGTAAAGTAATATAATTTTAGTTTTTGAGGAGGACATGCTTATGCTTGAATGGTTAAGTGCCGGGATAGACATAGTATTGGTAGCTGTGATTTTCTTGCTTGTGCTCGGTTTGGCACGCTATCTTGCCCCAAAACAGCATAATCCTTTTAAATCACAGGTGTATGAGTGCGGAATATTTCCTGTGGCAGAAATATCTCAATTTAATATCAGATTTTTTGTCATAGCGATTATGTTTACGCTCTTCGACATCGAAGCCCTTTTTATGTATCCATGGGCTTTGGATTTTAAGGAGTTAGGTACTTTGGGTGTTGTGGAGATGTTTATTTTTCTTTTCCTTGTTTTCTTGGGATGGATCTATGCCTATAAGAAAGGAGCGTTAGAATGGCAGTAGAATCTTTGGGACCAAAAAATGTTGTTATAACAGCTAAGCTTGATAAACTTGTTAGCTGGGGAAGAAGGTGGTCTTTTTGGCCTATGACATTTGGTTTGGCATGTTGTGCTATTGAGATGATGTCAACAGCGGCAAGCCGTTTTGATTTGGCAAGAATTGGTGCTGAGGTGTTTAGACCTTCGCCAAGGCATTCGGATGTTATGATAGTTGCAGGAACTCTGTCAAAGAAGATGGCTCCCGTATTGAGAAGGTTGTATGACCAGATGCCTAACCCTAAATGGGTTATATCTATGGGTAGCTGTGCTAACTCAGGAGGCGTTTTCGATACATATAGTGTTGTTCAGGGTGTTGACTTGATTGTTCCTGTTGATATCTATGTTCCGGGATGTCCCCCTACACCGGAAACACTGTATGATGCTTTCTTAAAATTGCAGAATAAACTAAGGATGGGGGGTTCGTTAGATGCTTGATACAAAAGTTGTTGATTCTCTGAAGGCAAAGTTTAAAGACAGTATTGTTGAAGTAAGCGAATCTTGCGGGGATTCTATAATAAAGGTGGAATTGAGTTCTTTGCATGATGTTTTAAAATTTTTGCATTCAGACTTATCTTTCGATTATTTATTGTTTTTGACAGCCGTTGATTATCCTAAAAGGGAAGGCAAAAGATTTGATGTAGTATATCAATTGCGCTCAACTGCAACTTTTGACGAAGTAAGAATAAAGGCAGAAGTGGCAGATGGTGAAGATGTTGAAAGTGCAAGTGATATTTGGGGATGCGCTATAGGTGATGAATGTGAAACTTACGATATGTTCGGCATAAAATATATTAACAATTCGGAGTTAAGAAGAGCCTTTATGCCTGATGACTGGAATGGTTATCCTCTAAGGAAAGAATATCCTCTAAAAGGGGATGATTTTTCCGATAGATATTTGGATAAATATTTACCTAACGGCCAGCGTCATAAAATAGAACATACAAGGATGCCTTAGGAGGTAAGATGAGTAGTTCAGATATTAGAACCTTAGAGCTTAATATGGGGCCTCAGCATCCGAGTACCCATGGAGTTTTGAGATTAGTTCTGCAATTAAACGGTGAGATAATTGAGAATACATCTCCAAGAGTTGGTTATCTGCACAGAGGATTTGAGAAGATGGCTGAAAATATGAGTTATCAGCAATTTACTCCTGTAACAGATAGGTTGAGTTATGTAGCGAGTATGAACAATAACTTAGCCTATGCGATAGCTGTAGAAAAACTTCTTGGCGTTGAAGACCAGATTCCCGAGAGAGCTCAATATATAAGAGTTATGGTAGCTGAGTTAAACAGAATTGCATCGCATCTTTTATGGGTTGCAACACATGCTCTTGATATTGGCGCTATGACACCCTATTTCTATTGTTTCCGCGAAAGAGAGATGATTGTGGATATGTTTGAAGAGATTTGCGGAGCAAGACTACTTTACAATTATGTAAGAATAGGTGGAGTAGCTAAGGATATTACACCAAGGTTTATGGATTTGCTCAAAGAATTTGTGAAAATTTTCCCGGATAGACACAAAGAATACAATACTTTGCTGACTAAAAACCGTATTTGGCTTAAAAGAACTAAGGATGTCGGTGTTATTAGCGCCGAAGATGCCATAAATTGGGGAATTTCAGGTCCTGCACTGAGAGGAAGCGGAATGGAGTGGGACTTAAGGAAAAAGAGACCTTATGCGGCGTATTCGGAGTTGGATTTTGATGTACCTAACTATCCTGAAGGTGATGTATATGCAAGGTACTTGGTAAGAATGGATGAGATGCTTCAGAGTATAAGAATTTTGGAGCAGTGTATTCAGAAAATTCCCGATGGTCCTGTAATGATGGATGATTTCAAAAAGATTACAAAGCCGATAAAACCGCCTGCTGGGGAATCTTACGGGTATGCTGAGAATCCTACCGGAGAGTTGGGATTCTTTATTGTAAGCGAAGGCAAAAATAAACCGTACAGAATGAAAATAAGGGCACCATCTTTCGTGCACGCATATGCTTTACCATTTATGATAAAGGGTTCTTTGTTGGCAGATGTTGTTGCTGTAATAGGAAGTTTAGATCTTGTTTTCGGCGAAAGTGATAGGTAGTGAGGTGAAAATATGTCTATTGTAATATGGGGTTTAATAAAATTCATTGTGGTTTTGCTTCTTATAAGTCTTTATGTTTTGTTTATGACTTGGTTTGATAGAAAAGTTCTTGCAAGAATGCAGAACAGAGTGGGTCCTAAGCTAATAGGTTTTCATGGTTTGTGGCAGCCGCTTGCCGATGGCGTAAAATCTATTTGGAAAGAGGATGTGATGCCCGGCAAGGCGTATAAGTTTATGTTTTGGCTTGCTCCGGTTATAACTATTACTACTGCATTTGCGATATCATTTGTGATTCCTTTTGCACCACCGGTTAAAACTGCAAGCGGTGTTGTATTTCATTTTTCAGTTGTAAACCTTAATGTGGCGATTCTGTTTGTATTTGCGTTTCTCGGTCTTTCATCCTACGGTGTTTTATACGCAGGTATATCGTCAGGAGGAAGTAAATATCCTTTCTTGGGCGCTCAGAGAGAAGGCGCTCAGATGATAAGTTATGAGATAGTTCTTGCTCTTTCTTTGCTTAACCCTATCTTAATGAGCCAGTCTCTTAACTTTGAAACAATTGTTGCGGCTCAGACTCATCATCTGTGGTATGCATTTTATCAGCCTGTAGCGTTTGTTACATATTTAATAGCAATGTTCGCAGTTGCAGGAAAAGTTCCTTTTGATATGCCTGAAGCTGAATCTGAAATTTGTTGCGGATATTTTGTTGAGTATTCAGGTTTGAAAATGGGTCTCTATCCTTTTGCGCAGTATGTTGTTGTGCTTGTGCTATCTGCGATTATGGTTTTAATGTTCCTCGGAGGATGGAACGGTCCTTTCTGGGACGGGGGTTTTGTAGCCGGGTTCATATGGTATTGGATTAAAGTGGCGTTTTTCATCTTTTTGTTCACTTGGATATGGGGTACTTTACCAAGATACAGATATGATCAGTTGATGGATATAGGATGGAAAATCTTGCTTCCTATAACGGTGTTAAATATCTTTTGGACAGGTTTTGCCTTGACAATAGGTTTACCATTTTTTTAATAGGAGGTTTTGATGTTTTTTAGCGATTTTAGAAAAGGTCTTATGGTTACACTTAAATATCTTTTTAAAAAGCCTGTCACGGAAAATTATCCTTATGAAAAAATTAAAATGCCGGAAAGAGCAAGGTGGCTACACAATTTTAAGGCTGAAAAATGCATAATGTGTAAAATGTGTGTTAATATATGTCCACCTAAGTGTATAACTATGGATATCGGTAAGAATGCGGAAGGGAAGAGAAAACTTAACGGATATGATATGGATATAGACAGATGTATATTTTGTGGGTTTTGTGTAGAGGTTTGTCCTACAAAAGCCATAATTATGACAGATGTTCATGAGTTTGCCGATTCAAACAGAAACAATCTTCACTTTAATATGCAACAGCTTGCAAGCGTAGGCGAAGGCAAAACGGAAGTTGAAGAAGAAAAAAAGGCGGTGTAGATATGGCAGAATTTGTGTTTTTCGTATTGGCTTTAGTGACAATTGTTGGTGCTCTTGGCACTGTTATATCAAGAAATGCTTATGCGTCTGCGTTGTGGATGGTTGCGGCATTTTTGGGTGTATCCGGTTTGTTTATAATGCTTAATGCCCCTTTCATTGCGATGCTTCAAATTATTGTTTATGCAGGTGCCATAGCTGTTCTTATCATATTTGTAATGATGCTTATGGATAGAAGGGTGCTTAACAATAAAGAAAGATTTAATCCTCAATATTTATGGGGAGTTGTGTTGGGAGTTGGTTTGCTTGCGGATTTATCCGCTTTGGCATTTAAATTTAGGATTAATTTGTCACATATTGGGGAAAACTTAACTTTAAACGGAAGCAATACCAAAATGATAGGTGATGTTTTGTTTAAGAGGTATCTTTTTCCTTTTGAAATAACTGCGATCATTTTGCTTATTGCCCTTATCGGTGCAGTTGTTCTTACAAGGAAGGATATAAATACATAAGGAGTGAGTATGATTGTATACTACATGATTGTGGCAGTTTTGTTGTTTGCCATAGGTGCAACCGGAGTTATGATTAGAAGAAACTTCATAATTGTACTTATGTCTTTGGAGATTATGCTAAACGGAGCAGGAATGCTACTTATCATTATGGCTTATTATTTGGGGAATATTTCTGGTCAAGTTATGTTTATATTTGTAGCGGCGGTGGCAGCCTCTGAAACAGCTATAGGATTGGCTATTGCAGTTATGATGTATAAAAGGAAGGGAAGTCTCGATATCAATAACTTCTCTATGTTGAAAAAATAAGAAGGGGATTGTAGAATGAGCGGAATATTATTATTTGTTATACTTGCGCCTCTTATAGGTTTTTTAATCAACGGTTTGTTTGGAAAGTGGACTAAGCCCTACGCCGGTGTTATAGCATCTTTGGCTTTGGCGACATCGTTTATACTCGGTCTTTTCCCTATAATGTCCGTATTAAACGGACACATTGTAGAGTACAGCTATTTTACTTGGCTACCGTTTAAAGAGGTTACTGTTCAGTTCGGTTTAAGGGTTGATGCATTAAGCGCGGTTATGCTTTTTGTTGTTACCTTTGTTTCAACAATGATTCACATATATTCTATAGGATATATGCATGGCGACAAGGGATACTCGAGATTTTTTGCGTACCTGAATCTCTTTGTTACGTCTATGCTTATTCTTGTTCTCGGAAACAGTTATCTTCTTATGTTTGTAGGATGGGAAGGTGTTGGTCTTTGCTCATATCTTTTGATTGGATTCTGGTATGAAAAAGATACGGCATCAGATGCCGGAGAGAAGGCTTTTGTTGTTAATAGAATTGGTGATGCCGGTTTTACAATAGGTGTTTTATATATCATCTATTACTTTGGAAGCGCTACTTATTCAAATGTTTTTCCGAGGGTTGAGGATGTGCTTTCACCTGCTGCCGCAACAATAATAGGTCTTGCTCTATTTTTGGGTGCTGTTGGTAAATCCGCACAGTTTCCATTGTATATATGGCTTACGGATGCAATGGAAGGTCCTACGCCTGTCTCTTCATTGATTCATGCAGCTACGATGGTTACAGCCGGTGTTTATATGGTAGCTCGTTCAAACGCAATATTCTCTATGGCGCCGATAGCTCAAGAGGTTGTGGCAAGTGTCGGTGCGTTTACGGCATTTTATGCGGCTACTATGGCTCTTACGCATAAGGATATTAAGAGGATCCTCGCCTACTCAACACTCTCACAGCTCGGATATATGTTTATAGGTGTCGGTATAGGTGCTTATTGGACAGGTATATTCCATCTTATGACGCATGCATTTTTTAAGGGTCTTTTGTTCCTTGGAGCAGGTGCTGTTATGCACTCTATGAGAGGCTTGCTTTCTATAGATTTAATGGGAGGGCTGAGAAAGAAGATGCCTCAGACCGCAGCACTAATGGTAATAGCGTCATTGGCAATTTCAGGAATACCTCCCTTTGCAGGATTTTTCTCAAAGGATGCAATCTTAGGTCATGCTTTGGAATTCGGTCATCCTGTAATTTGGGTAGTCGGTGAAGTTACGGCTTTTATGACGGCATTTTATATGTTTAGGTTTGTGTTCACTGTGTTTTATGGCGAAGAAAAGGTTCCGGGATTGTATCACGAACTTCATACCCACGAAGCACCCTCTGTTATGACTATACCTATGTGGGTACTTGGTATTATGTCAATTATAGGGGGACTTGTAGGATTAAAAATTGGCGGACATATACCATTTGAACATCTTGTCACTCAAATTGCCCCAAATACGGAAATTCCAAATGAAAAACATTATTCTGAACTTATACTCATAGGAACCTCTGTAACTATGGGTCTTTTGGGAATTCTTTCTGCCTGGTTGGTTTATATAAAGAAAATTGTTACGGCAAAGTCTATTGCAAATACATTTAAACCCATTTACACTCTACTTGCAAATACATACTATGTTGATGAATTTGTTGCGTATTGTATCGTTAAACCCTTTTGGTGGGTTTCAGAGCATCTTCTCTGGAAGATTGTTGATGTTAAGATTATTGACGGTGGCGTAGATGCTGCAGGATGGCTTGCCGGAAGATTGGGTTTGTTGTTTAGAATATTCCAAACAGGTTTTATAAATCAGTATGCCTATTGGGTGACTTTGGGCTTTATTATTTTAAGCGGATGGTACATTGTTAAAATTATTTAATTTAATAGTAAGGAGTTTTAGGGTATGAATCAGCTTCATTTTCCTATTCTGTCACTAATAACCTACATTCCTCTTGTCGGAGCTATTTTAGTTTCTCTGATGAGCGAGAATAATAAAAAAATGATAAGATTTGTGACATTTTCGGTTTTAGTGATAGATTTCATTGTTTCTTTACCTCTATTTTTCTACTTTGACCCTTCAACATACCATATGCAGTTTGTGGAGCGAGTTCCATGGATTAAGTCTATGGGTTTTCAATATTATATCGGTATCGATGGAATTAGTTTATTCTTGGTGCTTTTGACAACATTTTTAACACCTATTGCTCAACTCTCAACATGGAGTGCCATTGATAAGAAAGTTAAGATGTTTAATATAGTTATTTTACTTCTTCAAACCGGTATGCTCGGCGTGTTTATCTCTTTAGATATATTTTTATTCTATGTATTTTGGGAGATTCAGCTCATACCTATGTATTTAATGATAGGTATATGGGGTGGTCCTAACAGGGTTTTTGCTACTATGAAGTTCTTCTTGTATACATTTGCCGGTAGTGTTTTGATGATGATAGCCATTATGGCTCTTTATTTCTTAAACCATCATTTTACAGGTGTTTATACAACGGATATGGTGCAGCTTATGAAGACTCCACTTCCTCTGCATTTGCAGATGTGGATGTTTATAGCTTTTCTTCTTGCTTTTGCCATCAAGGTTCCGATGTGGCCATTCCATACTTGGCTCCCGTGGGCACATGTTGAGGCGCCTACGGCCGGTTCGGTTATATTGGCAGGTGTTTTGCTGAAGATGGGAACATACGGTTTTTTGAGATTTAATCTACCTATGTTTCCGCAGATGACTCACGAGTTTGCATCGTTTGTTGTAGCATTGTCTATAATAGGTATATTCTATGGTGCATTTGTTGCGATGGTGCAGCCTGATATTAAAAAGCTTGTTGCATATTCTTCCGTTTCGCATCTTGGATACTCGATGCTGGGTATGTTTGCTTTAACTCAAACAGGTATGGAGGGTTCTATACTTCAGATGATTAACCACGGCGTATCAACAGGGGCACTATTCTTGACAGTGGGTATTATTTACGAAAGAAGACATACAAGATTAATATCAGAATACGGAGGATTGGCATCACTGATACCTGTTTTTGCAACTTTCTTTATGATATTTACACTATCGTCTATAGCAGTTCCCGGAACAAACGGTTTTGTCGGTGAGTTTATGATACTGCTTGGAGCATTCGAGTCTAACCATATTTATGGTATAATTGTGGCATTCGGAGGACTATTCTCAGCTGTGTATATGCTTACGATGTATAAAAGAGTTGTATTTTTAAAGGTCACAAAACCTAAGAATTTAGGGCTCAAAGATATGAATAAAAGAGAGTGGGCATATATGGTTCCTCTTTTGATTTTTGTTTTTTGGATAGGTATATATCCAAATACATTTTTGTCAAAAATGAGAGTTTCCGTAGAGCATCTTTTGAATCAGGTAAATAGAACTACGGTAAATGTGAATACTCAGGAAAGCCGACTACAGCCTATTACAACTGTAGTGGTTAAAAAAGGTTAAAGGGGAGTTGATATGCTTTATTCTATGAATGATTTTATGGCTATTATTCCGGAAATAATATTAGCTGTTTTTGCCATTGCCATTTTACTGATAGATTTGTGGCTCCCTAAAAAACTAAAAGGGTTTAACGGCATATTGGCACTTCTGGGGGTTGCCACCTCTCTTGCAAGCGTAATTATGACATATGGCACTAATCAATCGGCATTCAATAATATGTTTGTTATGGATGCATCGGGTAGTTTTGCCAGTATTATTATTCTTTTAACTACATTTGTGGTTATCGTGATGAGCTTTGATTTCTTAAAACGAGAGGATATAAATGTAGGAGAGTATTACGAAATACTATTGTTTTCTGTAATAGCAATGCAGGTTTTGGCTTCCACATACAACCTTATAACGATGTTTATAGCTGTAGAAACACTTTCACTCGGAATGTATGTTTTGACGGGATTTTTGAGAGATAAGGATGAGAGTGTTGAAGGGGCAATGAAATATTATATTTTAGGTTCGTTTGCATCGAGTTTCTTGGTGCTCGGCATAGGTTTAATGTATGGATTATTCGGAAGTGTTGATTTAAATGTTATAAAAAGCGGACTTATGCAGGCGGATTCATTTCATATTTGGATTTCAATTTTTGCATTCTTGATGATATTTGTGGGATTTGGATTTAAAGTCGCCGCATTCCCTTTCCATTCTTGGACTCCGGATGTGTATGCTGCTGCACCTACACCTATAAGTGCTTTTATGTCCATAGCTCCTAAGGTAGCATCTTTCCTTGCACTAATGAGATTTCTTGTTGTTGGTCTTGGTCCGATTGAGATAGAATGGACGAAAGTGCTATGGGTAGTTGCGGTATTAACCATGACATTTGGTAATACGGTGGCTTTGTGGCAGAAAGATTTGAAAAGGCTTCTTGGTTATTCTTCAATAGCCCATGCAGGATATATGCTGGTAGGTATTACAGCCGCCAACGCTTTAGGTTACGGAGCTGTAATGTTTTATCTCTTCGGATATCTTTTTATGAACCTCGGTGCATTTGCAGTAATAGAATTTATAAGTTCCAAAGGGGATAGAAATACTGAAATATCGCATCTGAAGGGATTTGGATATAAGTATCCGATATTGGGAGCCGCTATGCTGATATTTATGTTCTCTTTGGCGGGCGTGCCTCCAACGGCTGGTTTTATAGGGAAATACTATCTTTTCTCTGCAGCTGTTAAATCACAGCTTTATTATCTTGCTTTGATCGGTGTTGTTAATAGTGCCATCTCTGCATATTTCTATTTAAATATTGTTGTTACAATGTATATGAAAGGTGAATCTGAAGAAAGCATTAATGTTTTAAACAGTTTTCCTTTAAAAGCTGTTGTTATATTCGGAGCAATAGGTGTGCTTTATGTAGGCATTTTACCTAACTCTTTCTTGAATATAGCCCTTCACTCAATAGGATTTTAAGCCTTTCTTTTTTAAGGTAGAGATTTTATATCTCTACCTTTTTCTTGACAAAAAAATACCATAAGTATAACCTCTGCGGAGATATTAAAATTTTAAGAGGTGAGGAATTGGATACTATAGAAAAAACAGCTCAATTTATTATGGGCACATATAAGAGGTTAGATGTTGTTTTTGAAAAGGGCGAAGGTCTATATCTTTTTGACACTTATGGTAATAAATATCTTGATTTTTTAGCTGGAATAGCTGTTAATATATTGGGCTATTCCCACCCTGTTATTGTGAAAAGTATAAAAGAACAGGCTGATAAGCTGATACATATTTCAAACTTATACCATATAAAAGAACAGGCTGATTTGGCTGAATTCTTGATTAATAAAAGTGTGCTTGATAAAGCTTTTTTCTGCAACAGCGGAGCGGAGGCTAATGAAGCTGCAATAAAAATAGCAAGACTTTACGGAAAAGGGGAAAGGTATAAAATTATAGCTATGGAGAATTCATTTCATGGAAGAACTATGGCTACTCTTTCCGCTACGGGACAGAAAAAGTATCATAAAGGTTTTGAGCCTATGCTCGAAGGTTTTGATTTTGCCAAATTTAATGATTTTGATGATTTTAAGTCAAAAGTTGATGATAGTGTATGTGCTGTTATGCTTGAGCTTGTTCAGGGAGAAGGCGGTATAAATTTAGCCAGCAGGCAGTATATACGGGATTTGTATAGTTATTGTAAAGAAAATGATATCTTGCTAATGATTGACGAAGTGCAGACCGGTATGTGCAGAAGCGGAAAACTATTTGCGTATGAATATTACGGTATAGAACCGGATGTTGTAACTTTATCAAAAGCACTGGGAGGTGGTGTGCCTATAGGAGCTCTCCTTGCGAAGAATAAGGTTGCTGATTATTTTAAACCTTCCACTCACGGCTCTACATTTGGAGGCAATCCTTTTGTATCCTCTGTGTCATTATCAGTGTTAGAGTTTGTTACAGAAGAAAATTTTCTTGCACATATAGAGGATATGGGGAATTATTTTTTAGATGGTTTAAAGAATATAGCTAAGGATAAAAAACAAATAGAATCTGTGGGTGGCATCGGTCTTATTTTGGGAATACATTTTAAAAATCCAAAAGATGCAGACAGTTTGGTGCAAAAAGCCTTTAAGAGAAAAATTTTAATCGGAAAAGCAGGAGATAGTAGCGTTAGATTTGAGCCTCCTTTGATTGTTGAAAAGCATCATATAGATGAGGTTTTAAATTTTTTAAAAGAAGTTTTATGAAATTAAACGAGGATTTTATTGAGAGAATATCAGAACATATAAGTACGGTCTTTGGTATAGGTTATACGGCTTATGCGCCGGGAACGATGGGTAGCCTATTTGGACTTCTGTTTTATATGTTCATAAAAGATTTGCCGTTGTCGGTTTATATATCGATTATAATTGTGTTGTTCGTAGTGGGTGTTTTGAGTAGTGATGTGATGGAAGATATTTATGATATAAAAGACCCGTCATTTGTTGTTATAGATGAAGTTGTCGGTATGCTTATATCTATGATAGCTATACCATACTCTCCGACTGCGGCGATATTGGGTTTTTTGCTTTTTAGGATTGTTGATATATCCAAGATACCACCTCTAAATTTTCTTGAGCGATTTCCCGGAGGCTTTGGCATTATGATAGACGATGCTGTGGGAGGCTTAATGGTGAATATTATTTTGCAGGTTTTGTATAAATGGATATAGCTTGTGTTTTTTTAGATATAAATGCAAATATAGGCATTGATAAATATGAGATGTATAAGATTGGAGTTTCTGTATCATTTTTCATTGAAAGTCAAGGCAATCTTGACCAGATTAGAAAATCCTTGAAATTTGCCCATGAATCATCCGACGGGATTTGCATATTTTACAATAATGTAAGTTGGCATAATCTGCAAAAAGCATTTCTTATGGAATTTGAGAGAAGTAGCATATTTGTAGAGGATAAAAATCCGTATGTTATAGCCAAGGGGTTTAAAAAAGAGGCAGAGGGTGTTTTTTTTGATAATGTTTATGGAAAACCTGTGCTGATGGTGCCGTATGATTTGAATTGTCAAAGTAATCTGTCGGTCTTTAACCATTTAAAGGGTGAAAATTTAAGGATAGGTTTATTTGAAGAAAAAGTTAAAAATGATTTCGTTGTTTATGCAGATGAAGTTGAAACAATTTTAAGTGTAAACAGTAGAGAATTAGAACAATTAAAACAAAATATCAATGAAAAAAATATATATACAAGCTGTGGTGAATCGCCTCAGCAGTCCCTTTTTAATATTCTTGCAACATTAAATGTTACTGTTTCTACGGCGGAGTCATGCACAGCGGGTATTGTTTCTGGCAAAATTGCTGATTTGCCAGGCGTATCCGGATACTTTAAGGGCGGATGCGTGACATATTCAAACGAATTGAAAAGTAAGTTTTTGAGTGTCAATGTCAATACCCTTAATAACTTCGGTGCCGTCAGTAAAGAGGTAGCTGAGCAGATGGCTTTAGGTATCTTGCACAAGTCAGGCTCGGATTATGCAGTTTCGATTACAGGCATAGCCGGTCCAAGTGGCGCAACAAGGGATAAACCTGTCGGGTTGGTCTATTTTTCGGCTGTATCTCATAAAGATATAAAAACGGTAGAGAAAATTTTTACAGGAAACAGAAAGATTATAAGGGAAAAAGCCGCAAAATTTGCATTACTGTTTTTAAGACAATTTATTTTAGAGAGCGTATGAGGATTTTTCTATCTATAGATATACCCGATGAAGTAAAGGCTCAGCTTGCGAATTTAGAAAAAAATTTAGGTCAATATAGTAAAAATGTGAGGTTTACCCCTGTTAATAATTTACACATAACCGTAAAGTTTTTATCTGAACAACCGGATTTTGCGATTGGAAAAATTAAAAATATTCTTGCTGAACAAATTCCAACGACCTGTTTATTTAGTGTGCATTTAAATAAATGCGGAGTCTTTCCCAATTTAAATAATGCAAGGGTGCTGTGGATAGGAGAGGATAACAATAACTTTGTGCAATTTGCAGAATCTGTTAATAAAAATCTAAATATTTTTAGAATGCAAGAAAATAAGCCTTTTTGTCATATGACAATTGGAAGAATAAAAAAAATTGGAAAAATAGAGATTTTAGATATAATTAGGAGGTGTAAAGCCTTTCTTGAAGAAGAAAGAGTTATATTTTCCGTTACGGGTGTATCGCTTTATAAAAGTGAGCTTTTAAGAGAGGGTGCGAAATATACAAAGATTGATGAATTTAAATTAAAGGGAGAAGTGGATGGATAAAAAAAAGATTGATTCTCTTAATATGGCTATATCAAAAATAGAAAAAACATACGGCAAGGGCTCATTGATGAGACTTGGTGAAAGAAAGGCTGTGGATGTTAATGTTATATCTACGGGCATTATTTCCATAGATTATGCATTGGGTGTATGCGGTATTCCGAGGGGAAGAATTACGGAAATATACGGACCTGAATCAAGCGGAAAAACAACCCTTGCACTTCATTGTGTGGCAAATGCACAGGCTGAAGGTGGTATAGCGGCTTTTGTGGATGCCGAGCATGCCCTTGATGTAGCTTATGCCAAAAGGCTTGGCGTTGATGTTGAAAACCTTCTTATATCCCAGCCTGATTCCGGGGAACAGGCTCTTGAAATTATAGATACACTTATAAGAAGTAATGCCGTGGATATAATTGTTGTGGATTCTGTTGCGGCATTAGTTCCGCAAGCTGAAATAGACGGGGATATGGGTGATTCTCATGTCGGGCTTCAAGCGCGATTAATGAGCCAAGCTTTAAGAAAACTAACAGGTGCAATAAGTAAATCTAACACTGCAATTGTTTTTTTGAATCAGTTAAGAATGAAAATAGGCGTTATGTTTGGTAATCCGGAGACCACGACAGGCGGAAATGCCTTGAAGTTTTATGCCTCGATAAGGGTTGATATAAGAAAAAGCGGTGCATCTATAAAACAGGGTGATGCTGCTGTGGGCAACAGAACAAAGGCAAAAGTTGTAAAAAATAAAGTAGCTCCGCCTTTTAAAACAGCTGAGTTTGATATAATGTATGGTCAGGGAATAGATTTTGTAGGAGATTTGCTGGATTTGGGTGTTGAGTATGATATAATTGAAAAAAGCGGTTCATGGTTTTCCTATAATGGCGAAAGACTGGGTCAGGGAAGAGAAAATGTTAAAGAATTTTTAAGGGATAAAGAAGATATATTGAAAGAACTTGAATCAAAAATCAGATCCCAGTTGAACTGTATGAAACAACATAAGGATGAAGAAAATGAAACTTGATGATATTTTAAAGAAAGCTGTAGAGTTAAAAGCGTCGGATATCCACCTTAAAACCTCGTCAACTCCTATTTTTAGGATTAATGGAGAGATGATTAAGAGCGAGTATGAGGTTGTTACAAAAGAGGATTTTGAGCAATTTATAAAGGATATGAAGGTTGATGAATTTTTACTTAAAAAGCTTAAAGAATTTAGGCAAGTTGACTTAGGATACGGCGTAAGCGGGGTTGGAAGATTTAGAATTAATCTGTTTTATCAAAGGGGTAGCTTAGCGGGTGTTTTTAGATTTATACCCTTTGATATACCGAGCATAGAGTCTCTTAATTTGCCTGTATTAATAAAAAAATTATCAATGAGACCAAGGGGGCTCATACTTGTAACGGGAATAACCGGTAGCGGA
>Ga0256842_1000943_pt1 | contig 24906 bp, 23 predicted proteins | sample 4559240metaG_FD_185973 | JGI IMG/M metagenome (GOLD analysis project Ga0256842, IMG submission 185973) | Hydrothermal vent microbial communities from Guaymas Basin, Mexico - 4559-240 | ecosystem: Environmental > Aquatic > Marine > Hydrothermal vents | place: Mexico: Guaymas Basin | collected... | reverse complement strand
AAGTTTTCCATATCGCCCTACTCTTTTTTGAAAAAAGAAACCATTTGATTTTGTTTCTATTGAGGCTATTATCCAAGCAAGTAAGATAATCCACCAAATTAATAATAAGCCTATAAATGATAATAATAAATCAAAAGTATTTTTTAAAAAGTTAGTCATAATATTAAATTTTTAACTTATAAACTTTTGATAATGGAGTTAAAACTACAGGTTCAAATAAAGATTTATCATAATTTTCTAATGCAAACATTTGGATAAATAATGAATTATACATTTTTTGATCCAAAACAAGAAATTGATTATAATTTTTCATAAAGATAACATTTATAGGTGAGTTTCTATCTACAGTTTGAATATTTTTTTGTAGAACTCCTTTATTATTATATTCAGTTACTACAAAACTATTAACTTTTAACTTCTGTTTTCCTATATTTATTTCACCTGTTTGTTTATTAATAATTATATTATTACCTAAATTAATAGTTTTTACACTGTCTTTAAATCCTCTTGAAATATAAAAAAATGGTCTAGTATTTTGTTTTCCTGTCATTAAATCTAAATTTGAAAAAAGAGTAACAGTTGGTAAAATATTTAACATTTTATTTGGTAGGTAAAGATATACATCTCTTGTTTTTTTAGGAAGTGTATAATCTCTCTTTTTTAACTCTTCAAGAAATATATTTGGATTAAGTTGATTTTCTTTTTTATTTTTAAAGATTGTATCTGCTACTATTTTATAGTTGCTATTTACATAAGTTTCAACTGCTAATCTTGATAAGTTAGCAGCTTGTATTTGAGATGTACTTGTTAATATTTTTGATATTATAAAATTATCATTATTATGCTTTCCACCATCTATAAGAGTATTTGTATTTGAATAGTACCATATTGGATACCCATAATCCCACCAAGCTAAAGTATAATCTTTACTATCAGATATAGTTTTTAGCTTATCTAGTGTTTGAACTTCTGTTTTAGTAAATACAGTAGGTACTTTATACCCTATTATATGTATAATATTTGGAAAAATCATAGCTACTGTCAAACCTATAATCATAATATATTTTGCAATATCATTACGGATATAAGATGCAACAACATAAAATAAAAATATTGCGCTCATTGCTGCAACTGGTACAGCGTACACAGTAAACCTAAGCCCACCCCACAAAGAGAATAAACCTATTCCTATCAGAGGAAGTGCCAAAATAAAAGGTCTATGCTTAATAACTAATAGTATATAGCCTATAAATGCGACTATTACACCTAAACTACTCCCACTTATTCTATTTGCCATAGTTGAAAATGGGATAGTTCCTGCTTCTCGTACAGTCTGCTTTACTTGAAAAAAGTGTAAACCCTCAGCTTCAGTTCCTCTAAAAAGATATGATGAAAATTTGCCCCATATAATACCTCCAACATTTCCACTTATTAAAAATGCTATTACAACTATAACAGAAGCTATAACTAATTGTTGAAGAGGAAAAACTTTATTTTTCAGTAAATAATATACAGTTCCAATGATTACTAATTTTATTAAGGAAGGAATACCAAGCAATGCTATCGCTATTAAAATAATAGACTGATATGTAAACTCTTCTTTCCTATGAAAAACAACCATATAAGCCATATAAATAAGCCCTATCGCATAAACAATAGATAGACCTGCATCATAAAGAAATGGATAGATTAAAATAGCCAATGCTGAGTACAGAGCGTTATCTAAACTTTCGTATTCAATTGTTTTCATTAAAAAGTAGAGTATAAATATAGGAGCCATGGCTGAGAACATATCGGTATCATAGTAACCTATCATAGTACGATTATAGTAACTCCAAGCTATACTTCCAAGTAGTGCTGCAAAAAATCCCCATAAAGTCAGTTTGTAAAGTCTTGCTATTAAAATAATTGGTATCACAACCATACTTGACACTACTGCTGGCATATATAACATTACAGTATCTAAACTAAAAGGTGTTATTTTAACAGCTAAATATGTAAAAAATATCGTTGCATACCCAAACATATCCATAATTCTAGGATTGTTTTCAAAATTCCCCGTTAGCTCATTTAATGCACTAGTTCCCCAGATATAACCATCATTTGTATTTATCATTAGTTGGTCAGTCCACATAAAGTTATCTAAACCATTGAACTGATAAACCCATATCATTCTAACACCTATACTAAACATATAAGCAATAGCAATCAACACTAGTAAATACTTAGTATTTATATTTTCTTTTTCTATTTCTAAAAAATTCAATTTTTTTCCTTTTTTATTATTTTAAATATAACATCAACTATCCCTTTTAATGAACCAAGTCCATAAGAAAAATGCAATGTATAAAAACTTTTTATTAAATTTAAGATACTTGTAGATTTGTCATTAATTTTATATGATACAAAACAAATAACAAGAAAGTGTAATAAAAATAAAAATATTGATATAAAAATCATTTTATTATACACTAACATCGATAATAACATTGGAATTATTAAACTTAATACATACAGTAATGGAATAAAATGTCTCAAACTTAATGAACGAAGAGTTTGCGTGTAGTAAGCTGTTAATATATTCCATTTACCATTATTAAAATTATTTTTAGCTAAATTTATAAAATTTTCTCTCGCAAAGTATGTGCATTTAACTTCAGGAATTAAATATATTTTTCCACCATTATTTTTAATTCTTCTGTTTAACTCTATGTCTTGATTTCTTATAAGTCTCTCATCATACAATCCATACTTGCTAAAAACTTCTTTTTTATAAAAACCAAATGGCACAGTATCTACATCTTTAATCTCACTTACCCCTATTCTAAAATCAGAATTTCCAACCCCTAGTTTATGAGAAAGTACTTTTTTTATAGAATTGGATTTAAAATTTTTATTTTTTACATCTGTAATACATACAGCACCTACATTTTGGGCATTCAACTGCTCACTATATTTGAGTAAAATTGATAGATAGTTACTTGGATACTTAGCATGAGCATCTAATCTACATATATAATCACCTTTTGCTATCTTAATTCCAAGATTCATAGCTGTTGGAGGCGTTTTTTTTATATTATCAATTAACTTTATAAAATGAAACCTATCTATATACTTTTGTATTATTTTTCGTGTATTGTCTATACTTATTCCATCAACAACAATAACTTCAAGAAATTCATTTGGATAATCAGTAATTATTATAGAATTTAAACATTCTGATATATACTGTTCTTCATTTAAACAAGGGATAATTATTGTAATTTTCTTATTCACTACTTTATAACCTCCAAGATGGAGTTGGTACAATCCCTTTTATATCTATTAAAACCTTTGAACCACTCATAATATTTGTATATTCACTATCTAAAATATTTTGAAACTCACTATGTCCTACAGCTACAATTATTGCTTCATATTTTTTATTTGATTTAAATGGATTAGAGATTAAGTTTATATCTAATTCAGTATTATTATTTATCCAAGGTTCATATACATCCACTTGTGAACCATACTCTTCTAACTCTTTAATAATATCAACAATTTTTGTATTTCTTATATCTGGACAGTTCTCTTTAAAAGTAAAACCCATAACTAAAATATTTGCATCTTTAATTATTTTACCTTTTTGAATCATCTGCTTTATTGTTTTTTCTGCTATATATTTACCCATACCATTATTTATTTGTCTAGCACCTAAAATAAGGTTCGGCGTATAGCCTAACTCTTGAGCTTTATGAGTGAGATAATAGGGATCAACTCCTATACAGTGACCACCTACAAGTCCAGGATTTAACTCGATAAAATTCCATTTAGTAGCAGCGGCATCAATAACCTCATTTGTAGGTATATCCATCGTATCAAATATTAGCGCCAGCTCATTTATAAGTGCTATATTTACATCTCTTTGTGTATTCTCTATCACTTTACTTGCTTCTGCAATTTTAATAGTAGAACATTTATGAGTGCCTGCAGTAATGATAGACTTATATAACTCATCTACCTTAGTAGCTATTTCAGGAGTACTTCCAGAAGTTACTTTTAAAATTTTTGTGACAGTATGCTCTTTATCTCCCGGATTTATTCTCTCCGGACTATAACCACAGTAAAAGTCTATATTAAATTTCAAAGAGCTCATTTTTTCTAACTCAGGAACACATATATCTTCCGTAACCCCAGGATAAACAGTTGACTCATAAATCACTATATCACCTTTTGCAAGTACTTTTCCTACAGTCTGAGATGATTTTATAAGTGGTGTTAAATCAGGTTTATTATTTTTATCTATAGGAGTTGGAACAGTTACTATATATATATTAGCATCTCGTATATCATCAGTATTTACTGTATATTTTACTTTACTTTGTACTTCTTTAAGCTGACTTTCTGTTAACTCCATAGTGTTATCTATATTAGCTTTAAGTTCTTCTATTCGTTGTATATTTATGTCAAACCCAACAACATCATAACCTTTTTTTGCAAAAGCATATGCTAGTGGTAATCCAACATAGCCTAAGCCGACTATACAAAGTTTATTTTTTAGTATTTTATTCAATTGTTTGTGTCCTATTTATTTATCATTTGTCGTAACATTAAATCATATTCATTAGCAACATCATAGATATTTAATGTTGTATCTTTTTCAATTATTTCTTCTTCTATTACTCTTGCTAAGTAGGTAATATCACCAATATCTACTAAATTCTTCTTACTGATTAAATCATTAGCTCCTGACTTAAAATTAAAACTTGCAATTGCCGTTTTACAAATTAATGCCTCAGCTAATGCATTTGGAAAACCTTCATATAATGATGAAAAGGCAAAAACTTTCGATTTTTCAATAAACACATATGGATTTTCTTGATAGCCAACAAAAAAAACTCTTTTCTCTATTTTTAATTTTTTTGCTAATTCATGTAAAGATTTTTCCAAATCTCCTTTTCCTATCAAAAGTAAATGATATTTTTCACTATCAAGTAAAGCAAATGCTTCTAATAGATAAGCTTGCCCTTTTTGCTGTGTTAAACGACCAATATTAAGAACTACATTTTTTTTAAAAATACTTTTATACTTATCTTCTAATGGCATGCTAGCTAATCGAAGTATCTCTTTTTTATTATAACCATTAAAAATAAGTTTTACATTAGAAAATCCATATTTATTTGTAAATAACTCCTTTGTATCTGATGCATTACATGTCACAATATCAGAGAGAGGATAAAGTTTTTTTAATAAAAAAGAAAAGAATGGTAAGTACTCTAATGATTTTTCTGGATAATTTCGTTCACTTACTACCGATTTATGTTTACTTCCTATAAGTTTAGAAATTATATTAATAAAATTTGAACGATATTGAAATGAAACAACAACAGATTGCTTATTTTTTTTTATAAACTGTTTTAATTTATAAGCATCAATTAGTAAACCAAAAAATTTCTTTACTCTTGAATTAATATTTTTATTAAAATATGAAGTTGTAATATTTGAGTTTAAATTTACACAAAAGGAATCTTCAAGTGAAATCAAATGAATATTATTAGTTTTAGATAATTCATTAACGATATTTGCCATTGCTCTTTCAGCACCACCACCACACATGCTATCATTTAAAAAAACTATGTGCATTTAATGTCTTGTACAAATGAAATTACTAATATTTTCTTTATCTGTTTTCTAATATCTATCATTTTTCTTCCCTATATTTAAGATTATTCAATAAAATTTCCATTGATAGTAAATCTATATAAGAACTCTGAGTAATATATTTACTTTTATATTGCAAAAAATTTTCATTTGATTCTACAAAGTTTATCTCTCGACTTTTATCTATATTAATCATTGGAATAGCTAGTTCTTTTGATAAAAATTTGTTAAAAATTTGCATTTTTGAGCTTACTATTTCATCCGTAACAATCATTGATATAGGCTTATTATAAATAATTGCGAAAGATAGAGCTGTTGAACAATGGATTAAAACACTATCTGAATATTTAATTAAATTTATTGTATTATCTTTTATACAAATTTTGTTAAAATATTTTTTGCCATCACTATTTGGGTGACTTGCAATAACTACTTTTTTATTTAATTTTTTTTCTAAATAATCAAAATAGTTATTTAATGAAGTGTAATATTTTTCTGCTGTAACATAAGGTTTTGTATTATTTCTTTTAAAATCTAAATGAAAAGGTAAATTCTGATCTAAAAAAACAATATAGTTTTCTTTAACTATTCTATCTTGAGATTTTCGTTCAAAACGAATCATTGTGTCATAATCTATTGAATGAATGTATATAAATTTTGTTCTTCTTGAAAAAGGATACTCTTCTTTTCTCTGAACTACTGCTCCATATTTAGATTCATGTAAAAAAAAGTTTAATATTTTTAGTTTTTGATTTTTTTTAGAAGGTATAGGCATATTTGAAATTGAAATATAATTTACTCTAAAAGCACTCAATAATAGAAATACTTTTAATGTTTTTCTTTTTATATTTAGGTAGTTTAAAATAATTTTATCTTTTTTAAAATAATTTTTCAATTCCCAAAGTGATTGAATTGTAATTTCATTTTCATGCACTATTCTATCAAAAGAACATTCTTTACTTTCAGGATATAATAATTCAAATAAATTTAAAATTTTAAACTCTACTTTGTTTGCTTCTAAAGTATCTATACCAAGTCGTGTATATGCACGATTATTAAAAGGCCAACTAATTAAAATCAACATTTACAAGTTCCTCTATTGTTTTTTCATAATTATTCATAATCTTATTCACTTCAAACTCTCTAGCTCTAGCTTTTAAAAATGTCTCTTCCAAAGGATTTAATATCTTTTTCTCTATAGCCTTAGCCAACAGTTCAATATTATCAATAGGCACTAATGTTCCATATTTACCATATTCTAATATCTCTTCAGAACCTACAGTCTTAGTAGCCACAATATTTACACCATAACTAAGTGCTTCAACAACTACATTTCCAAAAGATTCACTTTTAGAAGAACTTACAAGAAGTGTTGCTTTTTTATAAAATTCATGAGGATTAACAAAACCTAGTAATTCAATATTAATTATTTTATTTTTATCAATATAGTATTGTAACTCATTTCTTAAACTTCCATCTCCTAAAATAATCAAATGATACTCTTTTAACTGGGCTAAATTAAAAGCGTCTATTAATATTTTATAATTCTTGACCGTTTCTAATCGCCCAACTGCTAAAACTAACTTCTCTTTTTTAGAACTGTGAGTCTTTATTATAGTTGGATTGAAAATTACTTTAGAAGTAATAGAAAACTTTTTTAAATCCTCTTTTACTCCTTTGGAAACTGCTATATTTAATGTTGAATAACATAAACCTTTTATCAAAAATTTCATTAATCTATTATTCTTATATTTAAATGAAACAATACCATGTATAATAGTAATATTTTTTATCTTTAAACATTTTGATACAAATGTAGCCAATAAATTTGCACTGTCCAATGATGAGATTAAAATATCAGGCTGAATTATTTTCAACTCACTATATAGTGCAAAAAATGATTTATAAACACTTCCACTATTTAAAACAATCACTGATACTTGACTATTGATATCTTTAAAGAACGCACCATTTTCCCTTACTAAAATCAAAGTAACATCATTTTTAAATGCTAGTTGATTAATAATTGTTAAACTTACTTTTTCTGCTCCCCCACCATATAAGTCAGCTAAAAAGAAAACTACTTTCATAATATTTCAAATGTTTTAGGATCAATACTATTTAAAATAATTTCAAGAGTTTCTGTTACATTATTATCTTCTGTATTAATCCATACACTATTAATATAGTGCTTATCAAAATAGCCTTTTCTCCTTTTAAAATCTACTACATCATCTATGTCATCTTTACGACCTAAAGCTAAATCAACTGAACAATGTAAATAAAATGTTTTTCTAATATTAGGAAACAGTTTATTAAACATAATATAGTATATAATTTTTCTTATTCCGGTCTGAGTTAAATACATTTCACTAGGATATCTATCAAATAAGATTAGCTTAGTATTTTTGAAAGTATTTAAAAATCTATAATAAAACTCAAAATATAATATTAATATATTAAAGATAGATGGAAGTTTTTTTACTATTAAAAAATCTTGTGCCAATTTTATCTGCCAATCTTTCTTCCCCATATAGACAACTCTTGAATTATTTTGCATAATCTTTGTTAGTTCAGATACTATTGTTGACTTACCACTACCATCAAGCCCAGTAATAGCTATAAATCTAGGATAAAAGAAAAATTTTAGCCTTTTTATTTTTTTCAACCAATATCTATGTTTTATATTACTTTCTACAACTTTCAATTTATTTTCTTTAATGAACAAAGCTATTTCTTGAGATAAATTGATTTGGTTAAGAGGAACTTGATAATGATTTTCTATATAAATAATATATCTTTTTTTTATTTTATTCTCATAAAAAATCTTCATAATGTAAAGCATATAATCATAGTTCTTTTCAGAATTTAAAATTAAATTTTCAAAACCTTCAATAACAATTAACCTAGTTTTATAAATAAAAAAAATCTTATCTTGAATATGATAAGTAATCAAACCATCTATAGTTAATTTTTTCATAAAAAAACCTGTTTCTTTTCCTAAGTATGGTGCATAAAAAAAACCTTTATCTAAAAAATTTAATTTACTATTTTGTAATGAAGAAACTAAACAGTCTATATCACCTTCTTCATTCAATGATTTTCTAATTATCTTCACTTAATTTTTCTTAATAGGTGTAAAAGGTAGGAAGTTAGATTATACTCATGGCTAACTACACCTCCAAAGCCTTTTTTAAAAGTATTTATACCTTGAATATACCTATCTTCACTATCAAGATTAATGCCACCTAAGTCATAAACCTTAAATCCAATTTCTTTAAAAAACTTCATATCTTCATAGTGCAAAAATTTATTAGCAAATCCTATTATCTTTTTATCATCAAATGACATAGATGTAGCTGAATAAAGTAAACGAACTTTTTTTATCTCATAATCTATAAGATAAAGATGCATTACTAATACAGTATCAACATATATTGCTTTTGTAATTTTCACATTTGGTAAATAGTGATTAAAAACATCTGTTAATAAATTCAATTTTTTCAATTTTGCAAAATAATTATAAAAATTCTTAAAATCTTTAAAATCTTTCTCTTCTTGAAAAGAGATATTTAATTTAATAGCCTTACTTATTTCATTCTTATAATTTTGTTTAAACTTTTTTCTGATTTCTTCCTTAGAACAATTTAAATCAATTAATATTGTGTCAAAAGATACAGACTTATATAAAATACTTTTTTCTTTAATTTGCTTATAATCTAATAATTTAATAAAATTAATTGTATCTACTTTTTCACTAAACCATACTTCTTTTTTAATAAAATTAAATTTAATCTCAATCACTAAAAATCCTTTTTTTTAATAAAAATATTTTACGTCTTATAAAGTAAATATTAAAAAATAATATATCAGTAAATATTTGCTTATTGTTTTTATACTTCTCTTTTATATGAAAAAAATCATTTACAAAATATTCTCTATTCTTTGTAATAAATTTTTTCATATCTACAAACTCTATTTCACTCATTGAACTAGGGTGCAAACAGATACTCCAAATACCTTTATTCTTTTCTTTAAATCCATTATATTGTTGTGGGAAAAAAATAATTCCATATTGTTTATAAGGATAAATACTAATACCATCATAAACAATATTTATATTTTTTTCAATCAAAATTTTTAATGTGTTTTTATCAAATGAATGAAAAGGAGGAATAAAAACTTCAACATTTAAATTATTTTGTTTAAAATATTTTATACCTTCATCCAATTTTTTTCTCTGTTCTTCTATTTTAACTCCAGCAAATTCACTTCTTCTATTTTTTGGAATTAATCCTTGCATATTCGTAATTTTCAAATGATTAAAACCATGAAGAGCAATAATATGCCCTTTTTTCTGCCAAGATTTTACTATTTTCCAAAAATCAACACTACTGTTAGCTACATTTATTTCAACATCTTTATTTTCAGGTATGACACCAATAATTGCTTTTATATCAAATTTATCTAACATTTCAATTACTCTATTCCATTTCTTTAAATCCATTTTAGCATGCACATCATCCAATCGAATATAATATCTTAACAATAATTTTTCCTTACTTTTTGATAATTTATCAGTACTTTATTTAAATGTACTTTAGATTCTTGAATATCTCTTAAAATAATTTTATTTAATAAATAAATGTCAAAATATTTTTTTCTATTATTTTTATTGTATTTTAGATTAAAAATTGAAAAAAGTTTTTCAAAATAAGAATCAAGTTCTCCACTAAAAAAAAATTCTAAAAAGCTTCTATCCCCATTAAGTGCTTCAACAAATAATATATTTAAAAAATCATAATAAATTAAATTTTCACCAAAATATTCCCAGTCTATAATATACATTTTGTCGCCTATTAAAATATTTCCAAAATGTATATCATTATGAGATAGCACAAATGGATAACTATGAGTTGTGTATATGGATTCTATAAATAGTTTATTTTTAACTGTTAATTTTTCCCATACAAAATCATCTACTGAAAGTTTTTTGTACTCTATTTTTTGTTTTGAATAAAAGTTCAATAAAACATGGTAAATAGAATGTAACTCTTCTAAATTTTTCTTTTTTTTATCTAAAATAAACTCTTCTATATAATAATTATTGTGAATTGTAATTATTCTTGGATAATCAAAAAAATCATCGACTTGTTTATAATTATTTATCATTTTATCAATATTTTTATTTTCTAAAAAAGTAAGCACACTAACATCATTAAAAATTTTTATAGAACCTTGTGCATTTAAAAAAATAAGTTTTCCTTCAAAAACTTTATTTTTAGAAAAAACTTTAACTGAAGTAAAATAGAAACATTTTAAAAAAATATTTATTAATTCATCTGTAAAAAATGGTTTATATTTTTTATGATAAGCATAACTCGGTTGAATACTGTATAAACCATTTTGTAAGAAATCTGAATAATTCTTTATTTCAAAAATAAGTTTCTTCTTTTTTTTGTAAAAATATTGAATATAATTAAATATTTTCAATTTCATTTATTTTCCCATTTTCAAATTGTATTACTCTATTGCAACCTTTAATAGTTGATAGTCTGTGTGCTATAACTATTAATGTCTTATCTTTTACTAATTCATAAATTTCATCCATTATTTTCAATTCAGTAGCCTCATCTAGTGCAGAAGTTGCTTCATCTAAAATAAGGATTTCAGGATTTGAGTATAAAGCTCGTGCAATAGCTATTCTTTGCTTCTGCCCTCCACTTAACTTTACTCCACCTTCTCCAACATTTGTTTGTAACCCTTCATGTTCTTCTTCTAAAAAATTTAATATTTTTGATTGTTCTAAAACTTTTTCAACCCTTTCAACATCATAATCTTCAACCATTGCAACATTATGCGCAACTGTACCATCAAAAAGATAAATATTTTGAGGAATATAACCTATTTTCATTCTCCAATCATAAATTACATTTTCTACAAGTTCATTAGCATCAATATATATATTTCCTTTATCCAAAGGATATAATCCCATTATTATATCTACTAATGTGGATTTACCACTACCACTCTCTCCTACAAAAGCTATCTTATCATTTTTATTAATTAGTAAATTAACATCTGTTAATATATTTTTCGCTTTATATTTAAAACTTATTCCTTTTAATTCAATAGACTTTTTAAAATAAATTTCTTTAAACATAAATTTTTCTTCTTTTAAACTTAAATCATCAAATATAATATCCACTGCTCTAGAATAAAAAAGCATATTGTTATAACTACTTAAAATTCTATTTGCACTTGGAATTAATCGAAAAAGTCCTAAGAGAAAAAAAGTAACTAAACTTAAAGAAGATGAAATATCAGATTGTGTTATATAAATAACAATCAATACAATCAAAGAGATTAAAGAAAATCCAATTGCTTCTAAATATAATCTGGGAACTTGAGAAAAGACAGAATGAATCACATTGACATTTGAAAACTCATAAGTAGCACTATCAAATTTATGAAATATTTCATTTTGATTATTTCGTAATTTTAAAATTTTAAAATTCCCAAAAACATTACCTAAAAGTTCATAAAATTCTTTTTGATACACATCTCTATGAAGCCCTGCTTTTTTTATTCTTGGTGATATAATCTTTAAAAGAAAAAAAATATTTAAGAATAAAAAAATTGTTATCATCAATGTTATTTGCCAATTAACTATAAGCAATAATATATAAATAAAAATAACAACTATTGATTCACTAATTAAAAATAATAAATTTGATATAAATAAAGAAAGATTTTGAGCTTCATTTATAATCGATTTAACCATATGTGTAGAATTCTTTTTCATAAATACTGAGTAATATAAATTTAAATACCTATGAAATAGTTTATTTGCAAAGAAATAATATCTTCCCTGTGAAAATACAGATAATTTATAAAAATAAAATAAACTTAATACACTTCGTAATAAATAAAATACTACTAATATAATTCCAAATGATAAAATAAAAGATAGATGTGTTGAAAAATGAAAAAAATTATAAATATAATTATAATAATGATTTGAATTAATGAGTCCAAAATCACTTGCGACACTAATAAATGGCATAATTATTCCTACACCAATTACTTCTAATAATGAAATGAAAATAGAAAATAATAAGATTTTTACTAAGCTACTTCTATTTTTTTTATCTAAAAGTAGAAGAATTTTTTGAATCATCTGTTTCATTCAGAATCCATTATAAACTTTGATATTGTTAAATCAATCTCTTCATCAATATCGATGGAACTTTTTCTATCCATTTTATAAGCAAAAATATTATCTTTTAAGAAAAAACTCTTCTCTTCTAAAAGCTTTTTAGTATTACATATATAAATAGCCCCATTAACTCTAAAGTATGTTTCTAAATCTTGACTACGCTTATTTAAAACTTCATCTCGCAAAAATCCATTCATTGATAAATTATCATCTAAAGTATTTGACCATAAAGGGCTATGGTCCATGTGACAAACACTAACAACTGCATCTGCATTTTTTAAGTTTAATAATTCTATGGCTTCATCTATATGCTGTTGATTTCTTAAAGGGCTAGTCGCTTGCAATAGTATTACATAATCATAATCTTCTACATTATCTATTATATGTTTTATTGCATCAAATGTTGTAGCTATATCACTAGCTAGTTCAGTAGGTCTTTTAAGTGTATCTGCTTTAAAATCTTTTGCGATAGTTAATATCTCTTCATCATCACTACTAACTATTATTTTATCAATATACTGACTATTAAGTCCTGCTTCAATACTCCAAGCTATCAAAGGTTTACCATTTAAGTCTAATACATTTTTTCTAGGTAATCTTTTACTACCTCCACGAGCAGGTATAATTGCCAAAAAAGTTTTATCTTTATACATTAAATACCTCATAAAATTCATTATTTGCTTTTTCAAATTCTTCTATTCTACCAATATCTAGCCAATATTCATGAATAGGGAAAGAGATGCTTTTTTTATTTTTTTCAATAAGCTCTTCAAAAAGAGTAGGCATATCATAAAATTCATCATCTGGTATAAAATCTAATATTTCATCACTTAGAACATATACACCACCACTTACAAAAAATTTATGAACTGGTTTTTCATCTATACTCAATATATTGTTACCTTCAACATTAACAACACCATAAGGAACTTGAAAGTCATATTCTCTTACTCCCATAGTAGCCATTGAACTATTTGACAAGTGATACTTCATCATATGTTCAAAGTTTATATTTGTAAGTAAGTCTCCATTCATTACAAAAAATGATTCTTTAAGTTTATCTCTTATTAAACTTAATGCTCCTGCTGTTCCCATTCTTTTGTTTTCATGAATATACTCTATATTTACACCAAACTTCAAACCATCGCTAAAGTATTCTTCTATTACTTCTGATTTATAACTAACACAAAGAATAATATTTGTAAAGCTATACTTTTTAAAGTTTAATATTATAGTTTCTAAAATAGGTTTGTTTCCAACTTTAAGCATAGGTTTTGGAGTATGTTCAGTTAGTGGTCTTAGTCGTGTACCAAGTCCACCTACCATCAGAATAACTCTATTTGATTTGATTTTTGGTTTTAAAAGCTCATCTACTTTTTCTATTCCAACTAACTTACCATAACTATCAACTATAGGTATTTGATATAATTTTTTAGCTACAGCTATCTCTAAAATTTTCTCTTTTGTATCTTCAACTCTGCATACTGTTGGATTTTTAAAGATAATAGTTTCTATAGTATCTTCTAATGAAAAATTATTTAAAAGACCCCTTCTTATATCTCCATCTGTTAAAGTACCTAATAAGATTTCATCTGCATCTACTACTAAAGCTATTTGCATTGCTCCATTGTCAATAATTTTCAATGCTTCTTTTATAGTTGCTGTTGGTTTTATTAATATCGTTTTATAGTTTTTCATAAACACCCTTAATCTTATTTATCAAATAATCAAATTCTTTATCTGTATAAATACTAAATAGTGGAATTGATATAATTGTATCGTATAGTAAATTATTTGTATTATTTTTTGGCCAATGTATAGGTAAAAAGATATTATTATTTATTAATAGTTTTCTAAAATTATCTCTATTTTTAATACTAATAATAAAAAATGAATAATATAACGACTCTTTATTTATGCATTCATTTGGAAATATCTCAAATAATTGCTCAAATCTTTTCTTTCTTATAATTTGTTCATCTTTTATATCTAACGAAATAAGATGAGAAATACAGTCACTATTCATAGGATAAATATCTTTTTGTAAATTAATTTTATTTTCAGCTTCATTAAATTTATCTATATACTCTTCTTCTGAAAATAAATTGTTATTCACAAATTCATATTTAATATTTTTAGCTATATTCTTTATATTATGAAAAGAAGCATCAGAATTTTTAATTAAATCTAAATCTAATTTAAGATTCGTTTTAATTAAACTCCCACTAGACAATTGTGAAATTTTTCTAAAACTATTAAAAGCAAACCAATTCTTATACTTTGAAGAGTTATCAAAATTATTAAAAAAAACATTATCTTCTATAATAATCTTATCTTCAAAAGTAGAAGAGTTTACTTCCATTTTAATACCAAAATAATTAATAATATACAAAACATCAAAATCTTTTTTTAAGATTTCTTTTTCATCAAAAGTTAAATTTTTATTGATTTTATAAAAAGAATATTTTATATTTTCTTCTATAAATATAGACTCAATTACGGAACAATAAAAATTTGGTAATAAATATTTTTTATCTTTATTATTTAAGCTTCTTAAAAATAATCTTAATGATGATCGTCCTGAATCTGTAAAATAAGAATTAGAAGAATATGCTTTTAATTCTAACTCTCCACCTATTGGTCTCATTAATTAATTTCCTTTAAAAGAACAAAACTTTCAGCATATTCACATCCAGCCGTTGCACCTCTCAAAGTACCTAATGCTTTTAAGTTTCTTTCACTTCTAGGAAATGGATGCTCTGCAATTTCACTTTCAAATACTTTCATTATTTCTATTTTTTCATCCATGAAATCACTTATATTTACAAATACATTGGGGATAAAACTATCTTCTTTTGTGCTAGGAGCAAATTCTGTTTCACTTAAAGTTTCTATCATATATATTTTCTTAATAAATGGATATCTAAAAGACTTTGTACAACTATAAGAAGCCTCAAACACTTTTCTATGGTCACTATGCACATCTCCTTTAAAAGGTAAGTAAATAATATTAGGCTTAATTTTATTTATAGCATTTGATATTTGCCCAATTAAACTACTCATACTTAACTCGTCTACTCGCATAGTTGCTAATTTTAAATTATTTACACTATCAAAATTATACATTTGAGACACTTTATCAATCTCTTTTTTTCTCTTGCTTATTGATTCTAAACTAAAACCATCTTTTTCTTTTGCTTCAGTTATTATGAGCCAATTGATTTCATCATCATTAAACTTATGTTTTAAAAGTGTTCCTCCACATCCTAATGTTTCATCATCAGGATGAACTGCAATTATCAATATTTTATTTTTCATATTAGTTCTACTTTCAAAGGGTCTTCGACTTTAGATATCATAGATTTAAAATCAACTGTTTTAATTATTTCATAAGCTTTAATTGCACTATTTCCATCTCCATAAGAATTTTTAATATCTTTTATACTATTTAAAAAAGAATTTGAACAGACTTTATCAATACTATCTCCAATTTCCTTAAATCTAGTTCCGCAAAAGACTACATTTTCATCAGCAAATCTTCCTTTTTGTCTTAATCCAACATTAATTGCAGGAATTTTTAAACTTGCTGATTCACATACTCCAGACGATGAGTTACCTATAATAAATTTAGAATATTTATATAATGATAAAAATATATCTCTGTCTAAATTTTTATAAAATATGAAATTACTATTTTCTTTATACTTATCAATAACCTTTACAATTTTTTGATTACCTTCATCAATATTTGGATAACTTACAAAAGTTAATATATTTCTTTTTTCTAAGTTGCTTAATATATTTTCAAAATATATATCTACATTTGGGATTTCTTCCGTTACTGGATGAAATATCATGATTGCATAATCGTTTAAAGTTCTATCTAAAAAGAAATATTTTTCTAATTTTTCTTTCGATAGAGGTATAAAATTTACAAAATTATCAAGTGCCATATTACCAACTACAAATATTCTTTTTGAATTTTCTCCCATACGAACTAATCTTCTTTTATGCTCGTCTAAAGTTACAAAATGTGCTGTTGATAATTTAGATGTAGCATGTCTAACAGGATTATCTATATAACCATCCTCTACATGATCTCCTGCTGATTCATGTATAGTTGGAATGTTTAGATATCCTCCAATCATTGAATAGATTAAAACATCTTCTCTATCACCTGCAAATATAATTAAATCAGGGGAAAATTTAGAAACTGTTTCTAAACTATTTTGGAGGAGAAGACTCGCACTTTTTAAGCGAGACAATCCAGTATCAGAATTTAATAATGTTTCAATCTCAAGTAAAATATCTAAACCATCTTTTTTGATTTGATCAATACTATATCCAAAACTATGTGATAAGTGTGCACCACTAACTATAATTTTAAAATCTATATCTTTATCATTATCCAATAACTTATATAATGCTGACATTAAATCATAATCAGAACGAATTGAGGTAAAAGCTAATATTTTTTTCATTAGAACACATCCGATAAAATTAAATCTTTTTTAAAATTGATATTTTTTAAATTATCATCAAATAGTCTATATCCAAAAATATAATCAAACTCTTTTTTATCAATAAATTTATCTAAATCTCTATCTAATAAAATATTATATTTTTTATCACTATCTAAAGATGAATAATTATCACTATCAAAAACTATATCAAATTCATTATCAAATTCATTATTAAATTGTTTTAAAATATTTTTATCATTTTTGATATATTTTTGATTTGGTTTATTTAATCTCCATTCAAGATTATCTATATCTAAACTATTAAAACCTATTTTATCACTATTATTTTGAGAGGATAATATTAATAATTCATTTTTAGTAAGTTTAGCTACATATAAATTTTCTTCAAGTATCCAATCTAATCTTTTCTTAAATCCTGGGGCAGATTTCTTATTTGGGAAACCAAAAACAAATTTATAGCCTAATTCTATGGATTTCTCATAAACTTCATTAGCCTGATCAATAAATATTCCATATTTTCTATATGATATATCAACCATTGTAGTCATAGATAACGCACCTAAAATAGATTTATTTTTTTCCATAATTAACTTAATTGGAATAACTGAATAGTGTCCAACTAACTTATTGTCATAAAAATAGAGAGAAATGATAGGATTACCATTTGGATTTTCAATATATTCCCAATACCAAAGATCCTCATCTATATCTTGGCTGAAACAATTTGAAAATAATTCAAAGATTTGTTCTTTATATTGCAATAATTCATTTTTATCATTTATCATTATTTTTCTAAATTCTATAGGTACATATAATTCAGATTCTCCATACGTAACAATTTTGTCGTTAACAGTACAAGTAGTTTTAAATAAAACTTTTCTTTTTGATAAATCTACATTTGTTACTTCTACAATAGCAGTAACTATATCTCCAATATATACTGGCTTTTTAAATTTTAAATTTTGTGAAGTATATACACATCCTTCTCCTGGTATTTTAGTACCAAATAAAGCTGAAAAGTATGAAGCAGTCATCATCCCATGAGCAATTCTTTTTTTAAACCTTGACTTTTTTGCATACTCTTCATCCAAATGTATTGGGTTATAATCTCCTGAAATTTCTGCAAACTGTTTTATATCTTTATCTGTAATAGTTTGAGAGTAGCTAACACTCATACCTATTTCGATTTCCTCTATTTCTATTTTATTAAAAGCTAAATTATTAGATTTCATTATATCAACTCATCCTCTTCATAATTTTTACTAGCAATAGTTCCAACTATCTCATCCCATCGCATAGGATTTATTCCATTTGAAGGTCTTTTTATAGATAAATTATCTGAACTTAATATATCTCCTTTATTAATATTCATATTAGCAACTATAGATTTTCTAGCTATTGGTATGTTTGGTATTTCACTTTTTGATGGTTTTTTTATACTACTTCCCAAAGCTAACTCTATATTTCGTATAGCTTTTACCATAGCTTTTAGTTCATCTGGTTCTAAAGAAGCTTTATGGTCTGGTCCATCCATAGTATTGTCTAAAGTAAAATGCTTTTCAATACAACTAGCACCCATAGCCACAGCTGCTATATCGACTTCTATACCCAAAGTATGGTCACTATATCCATAAGCTATATCAAAAGTATTTCCAATAGTTACCATAGCTTTTAAGTTTACATCTTCCATAGGTGTGGGGTACATTGTATTTGCATGTAAAACTGTGATATTTTCTTTTGTAGTTCCTGCTTTGATTAAAACATCCAAAGCATCTTCTATTTCACCAATATTAGCCATACCTGTTGAAAGTATTATCTCTTTATTTAAACTACCTATATGTCTTAAATATGGTAAATTTGTTATTTCACCAGAGCCAATCTTAAAGATATCTTGTAAGTCAACTAGAAAATTAGCACTTGGTATTTCATCTGGAGTTGATAAAAACATAATCTTTTTTAGATCACAATAAGTTTTTAATTCTTTAAAATCAAAATATGATAATTCTAACTTTTTCAGCATATCAAATTGAGATTCTTCTATCTCTGTATTTTCAGTTTGATATTCTGCTTGTTTTGCTTCTTTTGTAACTAATAGTTCAGTTTTCCATGTTTGAAATTTTACTGCATCTACACCAGCATCAACGGCTACATCAATTAGTTTTTTTGCTAAATCAATATTTCCATTATGATTTACACCTGCTTCTGCTATTATAAAAACACTCATTTTATCTCCAATCTATATTTTAAAAAATATTTAATATTTTCTTCACTTTGTTCTTCCCATATTTTAGTATATTTATCATAAATTTCTTTATTATAAATCTTACCACTTATATAAAAAGGTTTTAAATTTTTAGAAAATTTCTTTTTAAATTTAAATAATGAATCATCTTTATTTGAAGTTGTACCACCACCTAAAATAAAATATTTAGAACCATATTCTTGTGCTTTATTGAATATAGTATCAAGTAAAGCATAATTAGAATTTAATCCATAAGATTCTTTAGTATTAGCAGAAAGGTGATAATGTGCAAATGAACCACTTATAGCAAAAAATCCCATTGCTATTATATTATTTTGATAAATAACTTCATAAAGTTTCATCTCACTATTTTCTAATAATTTAATATAATAATTTTTTTCAAAAAAATAAAAATCACTAGCTTCATTTTTTTTCATAGTTTCATTATAAAGTTCTATAAACTTATCAATATTTTTACTTTCATTTACACTTATTTTTTCATTAGCTCTTTTTATAGTATTTCTAACTTTTGAAGAATAACTAGCCAATATATTTGTTGATAATTTTTTAATAACAACATCCCTATCATAAATATTAAAATCTAAAAAATTATTATGCTCAATAGGAAAATTATTAAATGGATGAAATCTTATAAACTCAGCTATTATATTTTCATCTTGACATCTTTTTTCATACTTTATCATTGCATTTTTTATAAATGATGTATCATCTGTATTCGTATAAAATCCACCATAACCATATGCAGTTTCTAAATCATAATATTGACTATTTAGACTAGTATTACCAATAGTTATTATAGGTCTTTTAATAGTTTTATTTATGAAAATCTTACCTTTTTCTTTATACTCAAAACTAAAAAGTTCTTCATATTCTTTAATATATAAAGAAATATAATCTTCACTATAATAAATATCATTAAGCAAGTTCATTAAACTATCACACTACTTGAAATATTTATAACTCTTTGTTCTAAATATTTTGCATTTTTCAAACATTCACATTGACAATCTTTAAACATATCTAATTCATTCATAAGTTTCCAAATAGGTCTTGTCATAATTCCATGCTTATTTGTATATTCTAAAACATTATCTCTTTTAGCTACATCTTTTACGATAACTGCTTGTAACCAATAGTTTGATTTAGAATCTTTTGGTTCTTTTACAAAATCTATATTTTCATCATCTTTAAAAAATTCTGTATATTTTGAAGCTAAATCTCTTTTACTTTTTATAAAACCATCTAATTGTTCTAGTTGAGCTACAAGAAGTGAAGCATTTAGATTTGGCATACGGTAATTATAGCCTATCTCATCATGTACATATTCCCATTTGTGAGGTATTTTTGCTGTAGTTGTAAGGTATTTTGCTTTTTTTGCTAAGTTCTCATCATCAGTAACTATCACTCCACCACCACCACTTGTGATGATTTTATTTCCATTGAAGCTAAATGCTCCAAGTTTTCCAAAAGTTCCAGTATGTTTACCCTTATATGTCGTTCCTAAACTCTCGGCACTATCTTCTACTAAAGCTATATGCCATGCATCGCAAATATCTTTTATCTCTTGTATCTTGCAACTATGCCCAAAAGTATGCATAGGCACACAAGCTTTAATAATTTTTTTTGTAGTTTTATTTATACATTTCTTATCAATAACTTCACAATTTTTTTCTAAAAATTCTTTTAATGACTGAGGACTTAAACCCATCGTATCTAAATCTACATCAACAAAAATAGACTTAGCACCAATATACTCAATGGCATTACAAGTTGCTACAAAGGTAAGTGGCTGAGTAATAACTTCATCATCTGCTGTAACATCACTAAGAAGCAAAGCAATATGTAATGCTGCTGTACCATTCACTGTTGCAATAGCATATTTACTACCAACTTTTTCAGCAAACTGCTCTTCAAACATATCTACATATTTACCTACACTAGATACAAAGGTAGAATCTATACAGTCATTTAAATATTTCTTTTCATTACCTATAAATCTAGGTTCGTGAAGAGGAATAAATTCTTTTGTATTATAAATATTTTGTATAAAATCAACTAACTTTTGCATTTACATTTTCTCATCAAGATATTTACCTATTTCTTTATGTCCAAAGTCGGGAAGCATTTTAAAAAATTCTTTCACAATATCTTCTTTATTATAAGATAAATTTTCTTTATAATTGTTCAGAGTTTCTTCAAAATTATTTAATAATTCTTCATCAAAATCAGCTTCATTTTTAATCACACCAAGGTTTTCAAATCTTTTCATATCAAGTGTTTCAGCATCTGTAAAAAACTCTTCAAAATCTTTTTCACCCGTTGTATCACTAGAAGTAAAAAGACAAGGCCATTTTCCTTGAGATGGTAAAGTTTTAACTAGTTCTCTTGCCTCATCTTCTGTTTCACAAAGATAAGGTTCATAACCTTTTAATTTCAGATAATTAACTGCAATATCTGAAAATGTTAGCAGGTCTAACTCTTCACTTAATTTTGGAAAAAATATATCACGATTTTCACCAAAGATACAAGACATAAGACAAAGTTCACCAGACTCTTGAGGTGTTACAAAGTATCTTCTTATATCATTTGGAGCAACAATAGGTTGGTTTTTTTCGATTCTTTGGTTAAACCCATGAAGAAGTGACCCGTCAGAAAAAGCAACATTTGCAAATCTAGCCATTGACACTTTCATATCTAAAGAGTTTCTATGAACAAACATTTCCATAATTCTTTTACTTGCACCCATCATATTTATTGGATTTGCTGCTTTGTCTGTTGAAACACAAAAATACTTTTTTACACCGTTCTTTATTGATTGTTTTATCGTTTTTTCTGTATTGAAAATATTTGTATCAATCATTCTCATAAGTGTGTAAGGATCTTTTTCACTTCGTACATGTTTTAAAGCTGACAAATTTAAAACATAATCATACCTTCCATCATTTTTAATAAAAGCATCATACTCAAGTGAACCAATATCTAATGCAAATGTTGCAAACTCTCCGTCAATATAGCCATAACTACTACGTATATCACGAACAAGTTCTACCATATTATTTTCAGATATGTCAACTACATGCAATTTTTTAGGATTACGTTTAAATATTTCTTTTGTAACTGCTTGACCTATAGAACCAGCACCACCTATCACTAAAAAAGATGAAGATGAAACTATATTTTTTAAATTATTTTCATTTATTAAAATATCTGATTTGAATAGTTCTTTTTTTCTGCCAATTAATGCTAAAATATTATTCATTTAATTTCTCCATAAAATTCTCTATACCACTCAATAAACTCTTGTATCCCATCTTCAAGTTTACTATCTGGCTTATAATTAAAGTTATTTATCAGTCCACTTACATCCGCATAAGTACTCTGTACATCTCCGTCTTGCATAGGTAGCATATTTTTCTCTGCTGTTTTTCCTAGTGCTTTTTCTATAGTCTCTATAAAGCCCATTAAAGATACTGGTTCATTATTTCCTATGTTATATATTCTATATGGAGCGGATGAACTTTGTATCTCTGGGTTTTTGGCGTCCCACTCTTTGTTTGAAGTTGCTGGATTATCTATTACTTTTATGAGACCATCTACTATATCGTCTATATAAGTAAAGTCTCTACTCATATCTCCATGGTTAAATACTTTTATAGCTCTATCATTTACTATAGCATCAGTAAAGAGCATTGGTGCCATATCTGGTCTTCCCCATGGTCCATATACTGTAAAAAAACGAACACCTGTTGTTTGTAAGTCATATAGATGACTATAAGAGTGTGCCATCGTCTCGTTTGCTTTTTTTGTAGCTGCATAGAAGCTTATAGGGTGGTCTGTAGAATCAGAAGTTTTAAATGGTTGAGATTTATTTAGTCCATATACAGAAGAACTAGAAGCATAAGAGAGATTTTTGACTCCATGATGACGACAACCTTCTAGTATATTTGTAAAACCTACTACATTACTCTGTATGTAAGCATGAGGATTTTCTAGAGAGTATCTTACTCCTGCTTGAGCGGCTAAGTGACATACTGCATCAAACTGCTCTTCTTTAAAAAGATGTTCTATCTCAAATCTATCTGCTAAATCCATCTTTAAAAACTTATGTTTTTCATAAGTAGTTGATTGTGTTGCTTTATGATCAGCTATACAATTTTGTCTTATTCCTAAATCTGCTAAACGACCATATTTTAGAGTTACATCATAGTAATTGTTAATATTATCTAATCCTACTACTTCATCACCACGAGCTAGTAGTTTTTTTGCTAGAGCATGACCTATGAAGCCTGCTGTTCCTGTTACTAAAATTTTCATTATTTATTTCTTTTTGTTATCAGCACTACTATCTCTCTTCTTATCAAACTCTAAGCTCTCTTCAAGCTTTTCATATTCAAGTTTTTTTATAGCTATATATTTTTCAGTTAATAATATTTTATTTTTAAGTCCATCAGAAGTAAGAACATATTTATATGCTCGTTTATTAGATAATTTTACAAAGTTTTCGGCTTTTATAAAACCTTTTGCTAAAAGTGCCTTTATAACATAATTTACTTTTCCAACACTAAATCCAACATCATTTGCCAACTCTTTTTGAGAAGTTGATATTTCTACTTTTTGCATGATATATAAGTAGTCTATCTGGTCTGTATTTATTTATGTCAAGTGTAAAAGCCCTTTAATTCATTCAATGATTGAATTATATCAGATAATCTATTTACTTCTTACCCTCAAAAAAACAGGAAACCTCGGCTTTCCATATTTTGTAAATTCATAATATTTAAAAGTTACTATATCGCCTATTTTAGGTGGATATTTTCTGTCACTATCACTTAGTCCACTTCCTATCTTAAACTCTATATTGTTTGGAAGTTTACATATTAATGCACCAAGTAAGCCCTTATATTTACCTTTTCCTTTCGTATAACCTATCACTTTACACTCAGTATCTTTAAAACTTTTTACTTTTAAGGCTTTGCTTGTGCGTTTATTTATATAAGAAGCATAAGGGTCTCTAACTACAACTCCCTCGCCATTTTTAGACTCTATCTCTTTTAAATAACTTTCTAAATGCTTTTTATCTTTAACATATATCTGTTTTAAAATTTTTATATAGCTATTTTCATAAGATTTAACAATTTCAAGTCTCTCAAACAGATTCCCTTTAGCATTTGGAACTTCAAATATATAATGCTTTATCTCACTCCATCGTTTAGATGGTATTTTATTTCTCACAATACTTGATATATTTTCAAAATCTTTTCGTTTACTCCACAACTCTCCATCTATCTCAAAAGGTG
>Ga0256842_1000942_pt1 | contig 24909 bp, 32 predicted proteins | sample 4559240metaG_FD_185973 | JGI IMG/M metagenome (GOLD analysis project Ga0256842, IMG submission 185973) | Hydrothermal vent microbial communities from Guaymas Basin, Mexico - 4559-240 | ecosystem: Environmental > Aquatic > Marine > Hydrothermal vents | place: Mexico: Guaymas Basin | collected... | reverse complement strand
AGGTAAGCACCCGGTGTTGTTAGTCTGTCAAGTTTGAGGGTATTTATCTGCCCTAATTCTAAAAAGTAGTTTTGTTCTTTCATTGGTTATTCCGTTGTATTAATTTAGTGTAATTATAGCTGATTTTTAGCTATATGCGACACTTAGCAGAACAAGAAGCAACACAGGAGGAGTGATAAGGAGTCCAAATTTCGAGTAGCTCCAAAAACTGATTTGAATATCTTTTTTCTCTAAAGAATGAAGCCATAGGAGCGTTGCAAGAGAACCAAAAGGTGTCATCTTTGGTCCAAGATTACAACCGATGATGTTTGCATATATCATGGCATGATTGCCTATATTATGCAGAGCAATGTCCATAATCATAATCGTTGGCATATTATTCATAAGGGCAGAGAGTATTGCGGAGATAAAACCGGTTCCAACAACGGCAAGTATCTGGCTTTGTGCATTGAGATATTCTAAAATATGTGTGATCTCATTGGTAAGACCTGCATTTTTTAGCCCATAAACAACGACATAAAGACCTAATGAAAACCAGACAATTTGCCAAGGGGCCTCTTTGATAATGGTTTTTGCATCTATAGCTTTGCTGCGTGAGGCTATTAGTAAAAAGATAAGAGCACCACTCAGAGCAAAAATAGAAATGGGAATATGATAGATGTCACCAATGGTATATCCTGCAAGTAAAAGAGCTAAAAAAAACCAAGAAAATTTAAAAAGTTTTTCATTTTTAAGGACACTTTTTGGATCTGGAAGGAGGGTGGTATCAATGGTTTTTGGTATATCTTTGCGCAGTAGTAAAAATAAAAAGAGTATTGAGACTGTAACACTGACAAGATAAGGAAGTATCATTTGCGATGCAAAAGCGATAAAACCGATGTTGAAATAGTCAGCTGTGACAATATTTGTCAGATTTGAAAAGACAAATGGAAGTGATGCTGAGTCACTGATAAATCCCCCTGCAAGTAAAAATGCAAGGATAGTTTTTGTGTTGAGTTTTAATATGCGCATTTTAGCTAAGAGAATGGGTGTGAGAATTAATGCGGCACCGTCGTTTGCAAAGAGGGCTGAAACAACTGCACCTAATAAAATGGAGTACAAAAACATTCTTTTTCCATTTCCATTGGAGAATTTTGCCATCTTTAGTGCTGCCCATTCAAAAAAGCCTATCTCATCTAAGACCATAGAGAGGATGATTATGCCGATAAATGCAAGTGTTGCATCCCATATGATATTAAAAACAGTATAAACATCATCAAAACTGACAACACCCAAAAGAAGGGCAATAAAAGCGCCGATTACCGCAGTTGTGCCTATTTTCAGTCCACGAGGTTGCCATATTACAACTATAAGTGTTAAGAGAAAAAGAAGTGAAGCTGTTAGCATATGAAGAGATTCCATTTGACAGTATAGCAATAATTAATAAAGCAGTAATAATATTGAGCTATAATTTTTAGTAAATAAAAGAAAGGATGACAAATGAAGAAAATTTTTATGTTTATATCAATAGTAGTTTTATTTATGACAACAGGTTGTGCAACAAATGAGGGACCGGAGTATGACGGTTCAACATATCAACAAATTAAACGGTATGAAATCGGTACTGTTGAAGGTACTCGACCTGTTGTCATTAGTGATAATGGAACAGGAACATTTATTGGAGCTATTGTTGGAACTGTGCTTGGATCTACAATGGGTGGAGGACGTGGAAGTGTATTGACAACACTCGCAGGCGGACTTGGCGGATCATATGTTGGGAGTCAGGTAAACAAAGCAAATGCACAAGAACTCTCAGTGAAGCTTGATAATGGAGAGCATATAGTTGTCGTAGCTAAAGGAAAAGATTTTTTCGTAGGTGATAGAGTTAAAATCATCAAAGAAGGTAATAAAGTAGATCAAGTTTATAAAATACAATAGATTTAGAGGTAACTAAGCCACCAATCTTTGCGATTTCTTTTGAGTGTCGCAAACCATTTTGATGGATAGTAGAGTAGAAGAGTAACTGTTATCCATGCAATGTAGGTTGGAAGAAGCTCTGAGCCATAGGAGAGAGTTTCAGGGCTATGCGATAGAGGTGCACCAAAGAGCCAGTGTGCATCACCAAAGACAAAAAATGCTAAAGTGATGCCACCAAGATGTAACATAGGAATATGTAGTACATAGAAAAAGAAAGGTACTTGTCCAAAATCACGTAGAGGATCTGACCATTTTCCTAGATCCCTGTCAAAAAGAGCCATTAAAATCATTGCCGATCCAAGTAAAATACTGAGATAGATCAGTGAAGGTGGGTATTTTGTAAAGTTTAAAAAGCTCATCAATGTTTTTGAAAAATTTTCATAGGCATGCCAAAGTGATGGATCTCCATAGAAGTTACTAAAGCGCAAAAGCAGTCCAAAAAGAAGGAGTAATAGACCTGTAAAAAAGAAGATCTTTTTACGTTTAGGTCGTGACATTTTTGTTACAGGTCCAAAGAGGTAACCAAGAGCCATTACTCCTATCCATGGAATAAAGGGGTAGATGACTCTTACTTCTATCTCTCCAATATAAAAATTAGCAGGCATATGAAGTATATACCAAAGCCATGATAAAGAACCAAAGCTCTCAGCGGGTATGTTGTCAAGTAGATTATGTCCAAAGATCATTATAAAGGCTATGATACCTATGAGCCATTTTGGAAGGTAGATAAGAGCACCCATAACAATCATACAGACACCAATGGCAAAAAGAACGGCTATTTTTGGGTGGTATATGAAATCAGATGAAAAAGACCAGAAAAATCCTACAAGTGTAAGCTCCAGAAAAATCAGCCAGAGCCCACGTGTTACAGCAAGGGTGGCGAGCTCTTTTTTACTTCTTCTACCAGAGGCAAAAAAGAGGCCGATTCCCGCTAAAAAGATAAATGTAGGTGCTGCAAAGTGTGTTATCCAGCGTGTAAGAAAAACAGATAGATTTGTAAGTTCAATATCGGTCGGAGCATAATATACATAGCCTAGCGCAAAAAAATCACGGGCATGATCTAGCGCCATAATGACCATTGTTAATCCTCTTAGGAGATCAAGTGCAACGAAACGTTCTTTTTTTAACTTTTGCATGAAGGTATCAAATTACACTTGCTTGCCAAAGATTAAAATCTTTGCATATCTACTACCCCAGAGCACAAAGAGAATAATCCACGCTGTAAATGAGATGTCAAATAAAAAGTCAGCTCCCCATCCAAATGCTACATTGAGACTAAAAAGTGTACGTAACAGGACCACTACCTGTATAAAGATAAATAGACCCGTTGCAAATCTATCAGCTTGTGGTGGCAGTCCTGCGTGACCAAGTGTTACCCGTGTTCCAAAACCAATAAGAACAGTTGTTAAAAAACCGATTGCTAAGAGGTGGATATTTAAAAAGTAAAAAGATGTATCTAAAAAGAGCGCTGCTACTAAACTGATAGCTGAGAGCCCAAAGGCAGTCGGCAGCCAAAAGAGTGCAAGGTGCAGTACCCACAAAATAGAAGGTGCTTGCAGTGGATGCAGATCCCAGCGTAAAAACTCACGCAGCATATACAGAGCCAAGAGTGTGTCGATAATAAGTTCAATAATTTTGATATCAGCAGAGGCAAAGATACTCTTTAAGATAAAAAGAACAAAAACTATTTTGATGAAATGAGGATTTTTTTGGGCCCATGAGTGCGAGAAAAACGGAATCATTCTCTGCCCTACGCTAAATGCCAAAAAGATGAGGTACAGATAAAAAGTGATGTTGATAGCTATAGGAGAGAGACTATAAAGATCAAAAGAGACGGCAATGATAAAGAGCAGATTTCCTGCAAGTCCAAAATATTCTGCAAGTAAGATCCAAAAAGAGTCTTTTTTATCAGGTGCGTGTCCAGTATTAAAAATATTTTGAAGCTTGTAAACGATAAATGCCTGTGAGATAAAGAGTAGCAGCATTGCAAGAGTAGTAAGATAGAGATTTACAAATGCACCCACAATAAAGAGAAGTGAGCCTAGAAGATTGAGATAAAAAATAGTTGTATAGTGATTTTTTTCAATAACATTAGCCTGATTAAAACGTGGGAAAGTTGTAAATAAAAAACCGGTAAAGACATTGTTGAAAAGCAGATAAGCCAGTGTGTAAACATGGAATGTCGTTGTATCTAGCTGCAGTGTGAAAATACCTTTATATGCAAATGCAAAAATAAGCATCATTACAATGGCATTAAAAATACCTAAGATGAAAAAGGGCTGGTGTGGTTGTGATAAAAAATAGTTTTGTTTTGATGGCATAGTGTTCCTAAATAAGATAATCTTGACCGATTTTTTTTGAGTATGCTTCTAGCATTGCATGTTCAAAATCATTGTTTGTAGCATATTGGTAACCAAATGTTTTCATCCAAAGTTCATGTGGTTCCATACAGAGGTAGAAAAAGACTTTGTCTTCTTTATTTTGCCATGGTTTGAAGCTCTCATAGGCATGTTTGAACATTGCTATCTTTGTAGATTCGGGGTAGGATGTTTTTCCACTTGCATCAACATGCGGAATCTGTGTGATTTTACTTCGAAACTCTCGCTCACGCAACTGTTTAATAACAGGCTTGATGAATGTCAATGTCCCAAAACTCACAAGGGCTACTTCTGAGGGGTGAAATTCCAGTATAAGTTTTTCATATATTTTTTGATATTCGTCAAGATAACCTTCATATTCAACTATCGGGTGGAAATGAAAGCCGACTTTTACCCCTTTGTCTGCCATTTTTCTTGCAGCTGCTATGCGTTTTTCAAGGGAGGCGGTAAGGTGCTCTTCGTTTTTTATAATAGTAGGGGTGTTGAGACTCCATGTGCAGAGAATATTTTTGGGAACATCATTTTCTAAAAGGTAGCTGATATTGTCAGACTTTGTTTTAAACTCTAAAATAACATTGGGATTTTTTCTTGCAAACTCTAACAATGCTTCAAGTACACCTTCTCGATTTCCAAACATGAGTGAATCAGATGCTTGTCCTGTACCAATATGGTAGGTTTTATTTGGATCAAGCTCTAAATTTAAGAGTTTTTCTTTAAAACCACTGTCAAAAGTAATGGTGTTTTGATTGTAAAAGCTTTGTATAGAGCAGTAAGAACAGTCAAATCCGCAACTCTCAACAGCATCAAGTGTCAAAAGATTACAACAGCGTGTCTTCTCACTTGCAACTGGACAGAGTCCTAAGCCAAACCCCTCTTTGTTCTCTGTTTTAAAAGTATATTTTTGCTCTTTTGGAATATTTTTTAGTTTAAAGTTCTCATAGGAGTTAGGTTTGTTTCTAATGTTCTCGTATGTCTCACGCAACCGTTTTAAAGCTATCTTTTTTGTAGGGTGATTTGGAAAAATCTCATAGACTCTTTTTTCATCCCACATCTCTAAATCGCGTGCGATGTTAATAATTTGCAGGAGTTCTTGATGGGAAAATTTATAAGAAAAGGCCGACTCCCTTATGAACTTCTGTTCATGTTGTGGGAGTTTGGAGTAAAATGTATTAACAACAGCTTTGTTAAATTTATCTTCATAGGAATTCATAAACGAATTTTAGCGAAAAGTCTGTCTATTTTATAGGAATTATTTTCGCTTTTGGTTTTTTTACCTCAGTTTTTGGAATAGTGACAGTCAAAATTCCATTTTTAAACTCAGTTGAGAGTTTATCTTCATTGATATTTTGGGGAAGTTGAATCATTTTTTGAAAGTTTCCGTAAAATATCTCTTTTTTTAGAAAATTTTTCGATTTTTCCTCTTTTGACTCTCTCTTCTCACCCTCTAGTGTCAAGATCTTTTCATCATTGATAGAGAGTTTGATATTCTCTTTTTTGACACCGGCTAAATCAAAAGAGATGATAATCTTATCTTTACTATCTTGAATGTTTGTTCTTGGATAGTTGATATTATTGAGAGCTGCAGTATTGAGATGTGAATCAATGAGTGTGTTGAAATATTGATTCATTCTTGCAAAATCTGCATCGTATGGGTCTGTCACACTGTTCGCTGCACTGAGTGTAGTGCCAAGGAGTGTTGCCGCAAGAAGTGATGTTACAAACTTTTTCATATCTTTTTCCTTTGGTGGTATCAGCACCACTTACTTGATGCTGATATTTTTTGTCTTTTTGGATTCGACTTTTTCTAAGGTTAGGTAGAGTCTTCCATCTTCAAATTTTGCCTCTATCTTATCTCTGTCAATATTGTCAGAGAGGACGAAGCTGCGTGAGATGACTCCAAAGTTTGACTCACATAGATAGTAGTCATCCTCTTTTACTTCATTTTTGTAACGGCGGATTGCTGTTACTGTGAGGTAGTCATCTTCTACTTTCAATTCTATATCTTCTTTTTTAACGCCCGGTAAATCAACTTCAATTGTGAAAGTGTCATTATCGTGTTTTGCTAAGTTTGCAAGAGGCAGATGCGAAGCCACATTATTAAATGTATCTTTTACAACCTCTAAGCCTTTTTCTACTTTATCTTCTACTTTTTCTGCAATCTCTTTTGATGTTTTTACAATATCCATAAAGCACCTCCTAATATCTGTTTAGTTATTTAATCTCAATTTTTTTCGTAGAATCTTTGATTACTTTGAGTTTTGGAATGACAATTTCCAAGACACCATCTTCACTTTTTGCTTCAATCTTCTCTACATCGACTTTTTCAGGTAGTGTGAAGCTGCGTGAGAACGTACCATAAGAACTCTCTACTCTATAGTAATCCTCTTCTTTGACTTCATCTCTTACTTCACGTTTTCCTTTGATGGTCAGAACATTTTTATCTACACTAATCTCAACATCCTCTTTTTTTACACCTGGAAGATCGACATCAATGTAGTAGGCCTCATCACCCTCACGTGTATTTACAGCAGGTGTGAAATCAAACACCTCTTTTGGCTCCTGCTCTTCAAATTGTTTAAAAAATTCGTTAAATAGATCAAATCTCTCTCTTGTAGTTGTTTGGTATGGATTTCTATATCGTGTTACTACCATGACATACTCCTTAAAAATATTTATATTTTCTAGTCCTTTGGACTAAATCTAGTGAAATAATAAAATATTTTGTAAAGGAGTTTTGCTACTTAAGTAGCATTTGGGAAGCTTTTTCTTGTAGTTTTTTAAAATTTGTTATTTTTATGTTGCGGCGGCTTGTCTCAATGAGATTGTCAGCTTTGAGCTGTTTGAGTGTGCGCTCAACAACATGACGCACAGTACCGAGGAGTTTTGCTATCTCAGAGTTGGAGAGATTATGTAACAGATTGTACTTAAAGCGTTTGTTTGGGTTGAGGTTATCGACAAGCAGATTGATAAGTCTGTCTTTTGTATCATACAGAGCCAAATCAGTTGCTAACTCTTCAGTATGGCGCATTTGTGCAGCGAGATATGGGAAGAATTTTTTATTAAATGTATGGTCATTCTCGAGCCAGTAACGAATACGTTCAATAGGAAGCTGAAGCACCTTACAATCCTCAAGAACTTCATAGATAACATCATGGGGTTTGTTGTCTAGTAGGGTAATGATGTCAAACATATCTCCACGTTTATAGATGAAGATGGTCTGCTCTTTATTGTTCTCAAAATTGATCTGGTAGGTTTTGATCCTGCCATCGACTACAATGTAGAAGTACTCCATTAAATCATCTGGGAAAAAAGGCGAAGCACCTTTTTCAAATTCCAGAGGTTTTGCATATTTGTAAAACTCATTTTCAAAGGTTTGTGTTGTGTTATTTAAAAGTTCGAGTTGTTTAGAGTTGTTTTGCATAATAGTATTGTAGCATAAGTAAATTATATTGCAATTTGTAATATTTTAAGACTATTTTTCTTTTTTTGTTTATGATAAAAGAAAAAAGAGTGAAATATGACTTTAGGAAAATGTCCTTATTGTGAAGATGGTTTGATTGAAGTGAGAGACAAGGAGGTGCGAGGTAAAAAAGTAAAGCTTTACGCCTGCTCAAATGCACACTGGATGAGTGAAGATGGTGAGATGTATGAGCTCACGCAGGAGTCAAGTTGTGACTTTCGTATTTGGCAAAATACGCTGGCACGCTATGGAAAATGGCTCTCTTACAAAGAGGTGCGTGAGCTGTTGAGTGAAGGTGAACTTGAAGTGGAGCTTCTGAGTAAAAAGTATGGTAAAAAGATTTATTACACAAAAACGGCAATTTTAAATCAAGAGTATGGAGTAAGTATACTTTGGGATTAATTTTGGTAGAATTAATCTATGTTACAACAGTATCAAGAGGCGATAGAAAACAGTAATATTGTATCAAAAACCGATGTTAATGGCATCATCACTTTTGTTAATGATGAGTTTTGCAAAATTTCCGGTTATACAAAAGAGGAGCTTCTTGGTAAAAACCATAATATTGTACGTCATCCTGATATTCCTTCTTCAAAGTTTAAACTTCTCTGGGAGACGATAAAAGCTAAAAAAATCTATAAAAATACAGTAAAAAACAGAGCAAAAGATGGCTCAACTTTTTATGTTAATACTACCGTTATTCCCATTTTAGATGAAAAAGGGAATATTGAAGAGTTTATTGCTATTCGTTATGATGTAACCCAAGAGGTTTTTTATAAGGAGTCTTTGGAGAAAAAAGAAAAAGAGCTAGAGATTCTCAATGCAGAACTTGAAAAAAGAGTAGAAGAAAAAACAAAAGCACTCAAAAAGCTTAATGAAACACTGGAAATGCGTGTCAAAGAGGAAATAAAAAAGAATGAAGCTAAGCAAAAAGTGATGTTTTGGCAGTCACGTTTTGCCTCTTTGGGGGAGATGCTTGCCAACATCGCTCATCAGTGGAGACAGCCGCTTACCGAACTTAATCTTACGCTTTTTTCTTTAAAAAAAGCAGCTTTTAATGAAGATAAGGAGAGCGTAGAAGAACTCTATAAAGAGAGTAAAGCACTTATTCAAAATATGTCCAATACAATTGAGGATTTTTCCAATTTCTTTAAACCTGAGAAAGAAAAACAGCACTTTATGTTGCGTGAGAGCATAGAAGAAGCTTTACATATCTTAAAGCGAATGTTTAAGCGTGATATGATTCAGGTAAAAACTTCGTATGAAGATGTAAGTGTTTTGGGAATTACCAACGAGTTCACACAGGTGATTGTCAATCTGCTTAAAAATTCTCGGGATGCTTTTGTAGAAAATGGTGTGCTGATCCGTGAGATAAAAATCGAAGTGACAAAAGAAAAGGATAATGCACTTATTTTCGTAGAAGATAATGCAGGAGGCATTAAAGAAAAAGAGCGTTATAAGATATTTGAACCTTATTTTACGACTAAACACAACTCACAGGGTACAGGGCTCGGGCTTTTTATGTCAAAAATGATATGTGAAAAAGGGTTTAACGGCTCACTCGATGTAAGTTCTAAAAAGGGAACGACATGCTTTACCATTAAGATACCATTAGAGGCAGAAGATGAAAAATAAATTTTTAAAAACTTTACATGTTTTGTTTGTTGAGGATGAAGAAAAACTCTTAAAACTTCTTAAAAGTGCCATTGGAGACAACTTTTTTAAGTTCTCGATTGCACATGATGGGCAAGAGGGTTTGGAGATGTTTGAAAAAACAGCACCTGACATTGTTATTACAGATATTAATATGCCAAAAAAGAGTGGTTTAGAGATGGCAAAAGAGATAAAAGTCATTGATAAAAGCGTACCTATTATTATATTGAGTGCTTTTAGCGAGACGGAGAAGCTTTTAAATGCCATTGATGTTGGGGTTGTGAAGTATTTCATAAAGCCTTTTGATCCTGATGAGCTTTTAGAATATATTATTTCATTAGAAGAGTATTTTGGAGAGCGTGAGATTGAGCTGCGTGATGGATATATTTACAATAAAACAAAAAAAACACTCTATAAAAAAAGCAGATATGTGGCACTTTCTAAAAAAGAGAAACAGTTTTTAGAGCTATTGCTTGAGTATTATGAAAAAGCAATCTATGTAGTAAGTGATGATATTATTAAAAAAAGAGTTTGGGAAGATGAAGCGAGTGATGAGAGACTCAGAACCTTCATTCGAAGATTTCGTGCTAAAACCTCAAAAGAGTTGATTAAAAATATTAAATCTCAAGGCTATCAGATAGTGACGGTTTAGCGTTTAATTTGTTTTTTATCTCCAAATAATATCAAGTGCGTTGTTGAGTGCTGCTCTGTCAAAAGATGAAGAGGCTTTTTTAAGATCTGCAATGTTTGTTTCTGTCTCTAAAAACTCTTGAATATAGTAGGATTTGTCATAGCCTCTTTGTACTAAGTCGTCGATAATTGCATTAATATCGTGAGGAGTTAGCAGGTCGGCGTGAAGTGTTGTACGCACTTCAAAATGAATATCTGAAGTAAGTAAAAGGTCAAGCGTTTTGGAAAATTCATCATACTTGCGTGAGTGGGTTATTTGCGTGAATTTCTCTTTTGGTGCTTTGTAATCAAGTGCAACATAATCAAGTAAGTGTAAATCAAGTAGTTGTTTGAAGTTGTTGCTGTAAGTGCCGTTTGTGTCAAGCTTAATAGCAAATCCCATATTTTTTATAGTTTGACAAAATTCTACTAAATTATAAGCTGTAGCTTCACCACCAGAGAGGACAACACCATCTAAAAGCCCAATGCGTGAGCGTAGAAAATCAAGCGCCTCACGCAGAGTTATAGAGCCGTTTTTTGCAAAAACAATATCTTTGTTATAACAGTAGTCACAGCGCATATTGCATCCGCTAAACCAGATAATGGCAGCTAAATGCTCAGGATAGTCAAGATGTGTGAACTTTGTTATATCATAAATAAGACTACTGTTCTCTAAACTGGACTCGTTGTTTGTGTTCACCTGTTTTTCCTATGTTAAAGCTCTCAACAGGTCTATGATAGCCCATTACACGGGTATAAACGATACACTTTTGTCTTTTGTTTTCTAAAAGTGTTAAAATTGCTTCTTTACTCATAATGTCTCCTTTTTATGCTAATGCTAAGTTTCCTTCGGCAGGAAGCTCACGCAACTCTGTTTCTTCTGAGTCAATGTTTGCATATTTGGCAAACAGCTCCTCATCACATTTTGGACAATACTCATGCTCTCCTGCAATATAGCCATGTTTCGGACATACTGAGAAGAGCGGTGTTATGGTAATGTATGGTAGTCTAAAGTTTGAGATGACATTTTTGACAAGCTTACGACAAGCCTCTGTTGAGCTGACTTTTTCTTGCATATAGAGATGCAGTACCGTTCCACCTGTATATTTTGTTTGAAGTTCATCTTGGAGCTCTAGCGCTTCAAACGGATCACTCGTGTAATCAACCGGAATTTGTGAGGAGTTTGTATAGTAGATATTCTCATCCATGCCCGCTTGAATAATCTTGTCTCCAAAGCGTTTTTTGTCCTCTTTTGCAAATCTGTAGGTTGTTCCCTCTGCAGGTGTCGCTTCAAGGTTGTAAAGGTTTCCTGTTGCTTCTTGAAACTCTACCATGCGTGAACGTATATGGTTTAGAATTTCAATGGCAAACTCCATTCCTTTTATAGTTGTGATGTTCTCTTGCTCATCTGTAAAGTTGGCTATCATCTCATTGATTCCATTGACACCAATAGTTGAAAAGTGGTTTTTAAAACCCGGAAGATAGCGTTTTGTATAAGGAAAAAGCCCTCTGTCATACATCTCTTGAATAAAAACACGTTTTTTTTCTAAGGTAGATTTTGCATGCTCCATCAGCTCATCAAGTCTTGTATAGAGACCCTCTTTATCACCTTTATATAAAAATCCAAGTCGTGCCATATTGAGTGTAACAACACCAATACTCCCTGTCATCTCAGCACTGCCAAAAAGGCCACCACCGCGCTTAAGCAGTTCTCTTAAGTCCAGTTGTAGTCTGCAACACATACTGCGAACATGTCCGGGTTTGTATGCTTCTTCATTTTCTACTAAGTTTCCGTTTTCATCGCGTTTATATTGGCTTCCTATGAAATTTTGAAAATAGGAAGAGCCAATTTTTGCTGTATTTTCGAACAGCAGGTCGGTATTTTCGCCGTACCAGTCAAAATCTTCGGTGATATTGACGGTAGGTATAGGAAATGTAAAGGGTTGACCGGTTCTATCCCCCTCTGTCATAACCTCGTAGTAAGCTTTGTTTATCATATTCATCTCTTCTTGGAAATATTTATATGTCATATCGGTGAGAGAGTTGGCCCCTCTCTCTTGTGCTTTGAATTGTAGATTGGCTTCGTTAATACCTTCAAAGAGATGTCTTTGCTTACTTGTTGGAATCTGGTCTGCCAGATCGGCAGGCACATTCCAATCGATTGTGATGTTTGTAAAAGGTGATTGCCCCCATCGTGCAGGGACGTTTAGGTTATATATGAAACTGCGAATACTTTTTTTTACCTCCTTATATGAGAGTTGGTCTTTAAATAGATAAGGTGCTAAATAGGTGTCAAAAGATGAGAATGCCTGTGCTCCTGCCCATTCGCTTTGCAAAATTCCTAAGAAATTTGCCATTTGTCCAAGCGCTTCTCTAAAATGTTTTGGAGCACTGCTCTCAACTCTTCCCCGAACACCGTTAAATCCCTCATCAAGAAGAACTCTCAGACTCCAGCCTGCACAGTAACCTGTAAGACAGTCCAAGTCATGTATGTGATAGTCCCCATTTCTATGCGCATACCCTTCTTCTTTTGAGTAGATTTTATCTAGCCAATAATTTGCGATCACTTTTCCCGCAGTATTGTTAACAAGTCCTGCGTTGGAGTAGCCTGTGTTTGAGTTTGCTTTAATTCTCCAGTCGCTTCCATTTATATACTCCTCAATGGTTTGCGTAGAGCTAATAAAAGTAGTGTCATCTTCTAATATATTGTCACGTTGCATTTTATGTGTATGACGATAAATCATAAAAGAACGCATGACGTCAAAATATCTACCTTTATAGAGCTCATACTCAATCATATCCTGAACATCCTCAACAGCAACAGTCCGCTTCTGTTCAAGCTTTTTTAAAACGTTGATAAAAATAGTTTCGTCATACGAAACATTCTCACTATGAAAGGCTTTCTTTATAGCATCTTCAATCTTGTAAGATTGAAACTGCTTGTAAGTGCCGTCACGTTTTAAAATGTACTCAACCATCTGCTAACTCCTAAAGTGATAGCAGCAGTTTAATGCAAGTTGCGTTAAAGGGCAATAATAATTTATGTCACTTTTGTGTCACTTGAAATATAAAACTTAACTCGTTCCCATCGTCCCCGAGATGGAATTTCCAAGCTAGAGCTTTGGAACTAGAAAAAGTGGTGTAAAAAAATCATTTTTCTAAAGCTATCTCCAAGATTATACATTTCTTAATAAAAGTTTTACATTTGTTTTGCTATAATCCCAATCCGCTTTGCTGTTTTAACAATGAAAAAGAGTATTTCTATCTTTATATATAATGTATGTAAGATACAAGTATTGGCAAGCGAATAGATTAAGATTCTTTGCCTAAAAACAGTAAAGACAACTAAGACAAGGACTTACGATGAAAGTAAGAGCTTCAGTAAAGAAAATGTGTGATGACTGTAAAGTTATCAAAAGAAGAGGTATTGTAAGAGTAATCTGCAAGAACCCTAAACATAAACAGAGACAAGGATAACCATGGCTCGTATTTCTGGTGTTGATTTACCTAAGAAAAAGAGAATAGAGTATGGTCTAACATACATCTATGGAATTGGTCTTCATACTGCACGTCAAATTCTTGACGCTACAGGTATTGACTATAACAAAAGAGTTTTTGAACTCAATGAAGCTGATGTAGCTGCAATTACTGCGGAAATCCGTGCTAACCATATGGTTGAGGGTGATTTACGTAAAAAAGTTGCAATGGACATTAAAGCACTTATGGATTTAGGTTCATATAGAGGTCTCCGTCACCGTCGTGGTCTTCCATGTCGTGGTCAAAAAACTAAGACAAATGCGCGTACTCGTAAGGGTAAACGTAAAACTGTCGGCGCAGCGTAAGGGATTAGATTATGGCAAAAAGAAAAGCTGTTAGAAAAAAAGTAGTAAAGAAGAATATATCTCGTGGTATTATTCATATTGCAGCATCATTTAACAATACATTAGTAACTATTACTGATGAGATGGGAAATATGATTGCTTGGAGTTCTGCTGGTAGCCTTGGTTTCAAAGGTTCTAAAAAATCTACTCCGTTTGCAGCGCAAGCAGCAGTCGAAGATGCAGTAGAAAAAGCAAAAGTACATGGTATCAAAGAACTTGGTATTAAAGTACAAGGTCCTGGTTCTGGTCGTGAGACAGCAGTTAAATCTGTTGGTGCTATCGAAGGAATCCGTGTTACATTTATGAAAGATGTTACACCATTACCACACAACGGTTGTCGCGCACCTAAGCGCCGTAGAGTTTAAGGAGATTACTGATGGCAAGATATAGAGGTCCAGTAGAAAAAATCGAGAGAAGATTTGGAGTAAGCCTTAACTTAAAAGGTGAGCGTCGTTTAGCAGGGAAATCTGCTTTAGAAAAGCGTCCATACGGTCCAGGTCAACATGGTCAACGTCGTAAAAAAGTTTCTGAATATGGTTCACAACTTAACGAGAAACAAAAAGCAAAATTCATGTATGGTATTTCTGAAAAGCAATTCCACGCACTATTTGTTGAAGCAAAACGCCGTGATGGAAATACAGGTACAAACCTTATTACACTTATTGAGCAGAGACTTGACAATGTAGTTTACAGAATGGGATTCGCATCTACTCGTAGATTCGCTCGCCAACTTGTAACACATGGTCACATCCTAGTAGATGGTAAAAAAGTAGATATTCCTTCTTACCGTGTTAAACCAGGTCAAAAGATTGAAGTCAAAGAAGCTAGTAAAAATAACAATCAAGTACAACGTGCTATCGAGCTTACAAACCAAACAGGTCTTGCTCCATGGGTTGACATCGATGCTGAAAAAGTATTTGGTATCTTTACTCGTCTTCCAGAACGTGAAGAAGTTGTTATTCCAGTTGAAGAACGTTTAATCGTTGAGCTTTACTCGAAATAATAATTAATAAAAAGGGCGTAAAAGAGATGAAAAAGATTAAAACTACACCACTTGCTCCTCAAGAGTTTGAGGTAGAACAAATTAGTGAGAATGAAGCTAATATTATGGCATATCCGTTTGAAACGGGTTATGCTATCTCTTTAGCTCATCCACTTCGCCGTTTTCTATTAAGTAGCTCAGTCGGCTATGCACCAATCGCTATTAAAATCGAAGGTGCTAAACATGAGTTTGACTCTGTTCGTGGTATGCTCGAAGATATTTCTGATTTTATATTAAATCTTAAAGAGATTCGTTTTAAACTCAATAACGATGCAACTGAGGCAGAGATAAACTATAGCTTCACAGGTCCATGTAATATTACTGGAGCTGATCTTAGTAATGATGAAGTTGAAGTGGTAACTCCAGAGGCACCACTTGCTACATTAAATGAAGATTCAACATTGAACTTTAGCATCAAAATTGCTCAAGGTATCGGATATGTTGCAAGTGAAGATACTTATGAAGAGTTAGAAGATGGATACATCGCACTTGATGCTTACTTTACTCCGGTAAGAAGTGCAACATATAAAATTGAGAATGTACTTGTAGAGGACAATCCAAATTTTGAGAGAGTTGTTATGAACATCAGAACTGATGGTCAAATCTCTCCAATTGATGCATTTAGAAACTCTTTGGAAGTAATGTATGCACAATTAGCTGTGTTTAATTCAGAGATTAGTATTAAAGCTCCAACTACTATTGAGAGAGTTGAAGAGTCACCAGACCTTAAAAAACTAACTACTAATATAGATAGTCTTGGTTTAAGTGCTCGTAGTTTTAACTGTCTTGATCGCTCAAATATTAAACTAATAGGTGAAATTGTACTTATGAGTACAAATGATCTTAAAAACGTAAAAAATCTTGGTAAAAAATCTTACGATGAGATCGTAGAGAAAGTTCAAGAGTTTGGTTTTACAGTTGGTGCTGATTTAGATGATGATGTAGTAACTGCACTAAAAAAGAAAATTGAAGCGGCTTCTTAAAGTACGCTAATTAAAGAGGAATAAGATATGAGACACCGTCATGGATATCGTAAACTAGGTCGTACAAGTGCTCACCGTAAGGCACTTTTAGCGAACCTTAGTATTTCGTTAATTGAACATGGTAAAATTGAGACTACTGCTGTAAAAGCTAAAGAGCTTCGCTCTTACGTTGAGAAGTTAATCACTACTGCAAGTAAGGGTGATTCTAACGCTCACAGAGCAGTATTTGCTGCGCTTCAAAATAAAGAAGCAACTAAAAAACTGGTAAACGAAGTAGCACCACAATACGCTGAGCGTGCTGGTGGATATACTAGAATTACTAGAACACGTATTCGCCGTGGTGATGCTACGCCAATGGCATTTATCGAATTAGTATAATCTAGTTCATTTATCGAGGCTTTTGCCTTGATAAGCACTTCTTTTAGAGATAAACTCTAAACTTTCCACATTCTAAAATACTTAATCAGGACAAAATAATGAGTACTTTCGCATTTGGAACATACAGAGTAAGTGATGAGAACCTGCTACACATTGAGGCAATGAAAGAGGCCATAGAAGCAGGTGTGAGACTTATTGAAACATCTTCTCACTATACAGATGGTGGTGCACAAAGAGCCATAGCACGTGTTATGGCTCTTTTTGAAGATGATATAAGAGATGAGATAGAGATAGTCAACTCATCAGTATATATACAAAACGATACACAAAATATTTCAGAGTATATAGAAGAAGAGATAAAAAAATCTCTAAAGAATTTGCAATTAAACTCCATAGAGACTTTTTTAATAGAGTGTGATGATGAGCTTATAAGTGATGCGTTTACTGCTTTGGAAAAAGAGATACAAAAAGAGAATATAAAAAGTTATGGTATCTGTAATAAAAAATCTTTTGATATTGCAAACTATATGCAAGAAGCACAAAAAGCCGCAAAGAGAGTCGGTAATGAAAAACATGGTTTTACAACAGTCGAGTTAGCAATAAATCTTTTAGAAAGAGAAGGCTTGCAATATGCTGCGCTTGCAAAAAAGAGCGGATTGAGAGTTCTCTCATGCAGAGCGTTAGATGCTCAAAAAGATGGACTTATGTACCGTCTTGCAGAGTATGATGAGCCAAAAGATTATTATCATACACTTAATGAGCTTTTAGATATTTGTGATAATGAGCAGCTCAAACCACTCTATAATCTTATAGAACAGATGGATAGTAACAAACACAAGTTTGGCTTTATCGGTGAGTATGACTCCTTTTTACTTGCGCAGATATTACCACACATTAAAAAGACGATAGAGAAGATACCGCAGGAAGTTTTAGATGTACTTTTAGAGTATATTGAGAGATTTCTGCGTGCGTATAGAGATATGGTTGCCTATGAGACAGCAAAGATGACAAAAGTGTCATTAAAAGAGTATTTTCAAGGGTGTGATGCGAAGATGCAAGAGTGCGCACTTGGGTTTTTATTAGAAATTGACGATATAGAGAGTATAATTGTGGGTATGAGAAAGCCAAGTTATGTTCAGGAGATTATGGCTTTAAGAAGCTAGGTAAAAATATTTTTTATTACTTGTTAAGCGATATTGTCATATTTTATGATTATAATAAAATTAAAAGGATAAATTACATGATCCCATTTACTGATGAAGAACTTATGGAACCTGTAAAGCATGTTATAGATAAAGTACGTCCCTCTTTAGCTCTTGATGGCGGCGATATTGACTTTATAACAGTTAAGAACGGCAGTGTATATGTACAGTTAAAAGGTGCATGTATCGGATGTGCAAGTAGTGGTTCAACATTAAAATATGGTGTTGAGAGACAGTTGAGAATGGATATTCATCCAGAGATTAGTGTAGTAAATGTTCCAATTGGAATGGAAAACGATATAGAAAATTTATAAATTTTAACAGTAAAAGAAGAGTATGAGCACAATAAGTAAATATAAAATTTTATCACAAGCTAAAGAGAGTTTTTCCAAGGCAGATTACAAGAGTGCCTTGGAAAAATTTGCCGAAGTTTTACAAAACTATCCAAATTCAAAAGAGGCGTATAACGGTGTAATTCTTGCAGAGATGGCAATGAGTGGTGAAACGGGTGCAGAGGCACTGTTTGATTATTATGAGATACTCAAAGTCGAAGACAAAGAAGAGGCAGATGCTGTCATGGAAGAGATACTTCAAAGTATGGACGGTACACTTGACAAACTTTCAGAAGCCTTTACACAACCACTGCGTGAGCGTATAGAGTTTGAAGATGGAATTCTTTACAGTGACTTTAAAAAGCTAGTTGATGAGGGTGCTGATTTTAAGGAAACTTTTGAAAATATTATGTTCTCTACGCGTGTTATTATTACTGAAAAAGAGGACTTTATAGATTTTTTAGATAAATTGATTGAGCATGATTTTTCAGAGATGGCACTTAGTTATTTGGAAAATGCTCTCAGTGTTTATCCAAGTGACAAGTTTCTGGAAAAACTTTTAAAAAAACTCGCTCAAGGGAAAACTATTGAAAATTGAACTTCCAAATCAGCCCTATAAATATGTAACAGAAAATTCACAAGAGTGTGACAATGAGACAGCATTTGTTTTAACAACACAAAATGAGAAGTATTTAGATGATGCCAAAGCGCATAATGCACACTCTATCATAAAAATTACCGACATTGCAGAGCTTTTTGGTGTTAATAAGATTAAGATTGTTGGAATTACAGGTACAAACGGAAAGACAACAACAGCAAGTGCAATCTATTCTTTCTTGCTTGATTTGGGTTACAAGGCTGCGATGCAAGGAACACGAGGTCTTTTTATGAATGATGAAGTGAGTGAAGGAAAAACGCTCACGACGCCATCAGTTTTAAATACATACAGACATATATATCAGGCGGTAGAAGCAGGATGTGAGTATTTCATTATGGAGGTAAGCTCTCACGCAATCGTTCAAAAGCGAATTGAAGGGCTTGACTTTGAGCTCAAAATTCTTACAAATATTACGCAGGATCATCTTGATTATCACAAGACATTAGGCGAATATACCTCTGTGAAAAACTCATTTTTTCAAGATGAGGGAAAAAAGCTTATCAATAAAGATGAGACAAGAGCAGCCTTTAATATTAAAAATGCTTTTACATACGGCATAGAAAATCCTGCTACCTATAGACTCATGGCGTATTCGCTCAATGATGGTAGCAGTGGTATTATTCAACATTTTCAAGAGATAGTGCCTTTTACAGCGTCACTGCATGGTTTTTTTAATCTCTATAATTTGCTAGCTGCCATTGCAGCAACAGATCTTATTACTGATAAAACCTTAGAAGAGATAAGTGATGTGGTAGATAATTTTGCCGGCGTGAGCGGAAGAATGGAACAGGTATGCTCGGCTCCTAATGTTATCGTTGATTTTGCGCACACTCCAGATGGTATGCAGCAGGTTTTAAATGCACTCAAAGAGAAAGAACTTTTAGTTGTATTTGGTGCAGGAGGCGATAGAGACAAAACAAAACGCCCACTGATGGGACGAGTTGCTGCAACTTTGGCAAAAAAAGTTTATATTACAAGTGATAATCCACGCCATGAAGATCCTGATGCCATTGTTGCAGATATTCTTGAAGGTATTACAGATAAAAGCAATGTCGTTGTAGAACTAAATAGAAAAAGAGCAATAGAGATGGCACTCGAGAGCCAAGAAGCTGATGAAGTTGTCGTTATCTTGGGAAAAGGTGATGAAAATTATCAAATTATCTATGATGAGAAGTTGCCTTTTGACGACAGAGAAGTTGTTCGAGAACTTCTAAATCTGTAAAATGAGTAGAGAATGAGAGCTTTTCTTGGACTCATTCTTAGTTTTACACTGCTTTTGAGTAATGTTTATATTACTACCCAAGAGAAACTCCCTGCTTTGTATAAAACAAAAATTTCTCCTGCTTTTGACACAGTAAAGTTGCAATACTTCACAACTCCCGATGGACTCAAAATTGCCTATAAAATATTCAGAGTGCCTCACGCAAAGGCAAATATCGTAATAAGCAGTGGGCGTACAGAGTCAATGGTAAAGTATAAAGAACTTATCTATGATTTGATGCAAAATGGTTACAGTGTTTATATACTCGATCACAGAGGACAGGGTTTTTCTTCCAGAACGCTTTCTAATCCTCAGATAGGGCATATAGATAGTTTTTATCATTATGTGGATGATTTGAAATTTTTTGTAGAGAATTTTGTACCAAAAAAGCCAAAACGTATTCTCTTGGCACATTCGATGGGCGGAGCTATTGCATCGCTTTATGTTGAACAGTATAGAGATGACTTTGATGCACTTGTTCTCTCTTCACCTATGCATGAGCCATTGGTTTTACGTGAGGGTATTACTTCAAGAGTCTGTCACTCTCTGCAAGAGAGGCAAAAGAATCTGCATGAGTTTGTACTAGGGACAGCTAAGAGTGATATTTTAGAGACGACCTTTGAGCAAAATGACCTCACGCACTCAAAAATTCGATTTGAGATTATGCAAAAAGAGTATGCTAAAAACCCTGCTATTCGTATAGGGGGAATGAGTAAACAGTGGTTGCGTGAGGCGTGTAAATGGAGCAGGAAGAGTCAAGAGATGGCTCATAAAATAAAAATTCCTGTTTTACTCTTTGAAGCCGAAAATGATACGGCAGTGACAGCACGAGGACATTATAATTTTTGTAGTAGAGTGAAGCAGTGTAGTTTAGTACACATCAGAGGTGCGTATCATGAACTTTTTATTGAAAAGGACAGGATACGCAAAGAGGTTTTAGAAGAGATACTTAAGTTTATCGCTAAAATCGAAAGTTAATACCGATATAAGCGATATTGAGATCTGATGATGGGCTGGTATTGAGAGCCGGATCTGTTTTTTGGTAGGAGAGTGATTTGTACTCATATGCTATTTCAAAATCAATATGCTCACTGTATGGGATGAAGACACCTGCTCCAAGATTCCACGTTCCGTACGTTAATGATTTGTTCACAACATCTGCATTTGTTTTAAAATAACCTCCACCAAAACCTGCTTTAAGAAACGGATAGACAGAAATATCCCAGTCAAATGCTTTTAAAAGCTCAACATTAAAACCGATTTTCTCCGCATCATCAGATGAAAGTACAGCTTTTTTGTTGTCAATATAATCTAATGAAAGCTCTATAGCATAAGCTTTAATATCCCCATAGCCTACCTTAAGACGCGCACCGTTACTGTTAAAACTTTTTTCTTTGCTGAGGTAAGAGACTGCTTCACTGTTATAGGTATAGCCTGTACCAAAATAGACTTTTGCTTCTGCAAAGAGCATTGAACTGAGTAATGGCAAAAGTAAGAGGAGCTTTTTCAAAGGCATATCCTTAAATTTTTCCAAATTATATCTTAAAAATATGAACTTGTTTGTCACTATTAGAAAATGGTCTGCAATTTTTGCTATAATTGCACAAAAATTTTAAGGAGAATTTCCATGGGAATTCCACAACCGGCATATTATATTTTCAAATGTGAGCAGTCAGCTCCTCCAGGAATGCCAAAACCATCATGTGTTACACCGCAAACACAAGAGCTTTTTCAATACCTTGCACAAAAGTTAATGCAAGAGGGTGTTATGGGTACAGTCCAACCAATCAGAACTTCTTGTATGAACCGTTGTCAAATGGGTCCAGTTATGCTCGTTGAACCAGGTCATACTATGTATGCAGGATTAACGAAGGAAAAAATTGATAAAATAGTGCAAGAGCACATTCTTGGTGGTAACGTGGTTGAAGAGTACGTGATTGACAAAGAGATGTGGGATGAACCAATTAGCCCTGCTGATATGAAAAAACAGATGGGAATGTAGGAAAAATAATGACAATTGAGATGTTGTATAGCAAAATCCATCGCGCTACTGTTACAGATGCCAACTTGAACTATGTTGGTTCTATTACAATAGATGAGGAACTTTTAGAAGCTTCCAAGATGCGTGTTGGGCAAAAAGTAGAGATACTAAACATTAACAACGGTGAGCGTTTCTCTACTTACATTATTCTTGGTGAGCGTGGTAAACGTGACATCTGCCTAAACGGTGCAGCTGCACGGAAAGTTCACAAAGGTGACAAAGTTATCATTGTTGCGTATGCTACGTATGATGAAAAAGAGCTCCAAAACTATAAACCAACTGTTGTTTTACTCAATGATGAAAACAACATTGATGAAGTGTTAGAGAGTATCTAATGTTTGAAGGTCTTGGTGACGTAACAAAGATGTTGCAAGGGTTTGAAGAAAATGCCCAAAAACTCAAAGATGAACTTGCCTCTAAAACTTTTTCAGTCAAAAGTGGCGGTGGGATGATAGAACTCACGCTAAATGGTAATGGTGAGGTTATTGACTTAAATATTGATGATGAACTTTTAAGTGACAAAGAGTCATTGCAAATTCTTCTCATTGGTGCCATTAACGATGCGAACAAGATGGTGCAACAAAACCAACAGCAGAGTGCCCTTGGTATGCTAGGTGGCATGGGTTCGCTTGGTGGAGCAAAGTAGGTGTTTTCTCGCCTCTTTGTTCTGGCATCTCTTCTTTTTATAAATCTATATGCCTGTAAGGGTGGCTATGCTGCTTGTGTAGCCAAAGTAAAAGATTCTCACGCAGTTATAAATTCTACACTTTCAATTCCAATTTCTCACAATAGGCGTCTTGTCTATTCTTTGCATAAACCAAATGCAAAAATTTTAAAATATGATCCTTTTCTTTCGCTCTATCTCATAAAAGATCCACAACCTTTTGCTTATCCGTTTACTATTAATATGCGATTACAGTTAGGTACGGCAATGGTAAATAACAGGAGTTCATGTGAGGGTAAATTTATTCAAAACCAGATAGGATTAAACTCCTTGGCGCGATATAGTGAACCATTACTCACTCCATCACTGCTTACAAGTTCTTGTTGTTCACTTGAGGGTATAGTTACACCTCGTGGTATTATTCAAAAAGAGTATCTTAAACATTTTGTTACTGCTAGAAAAAGCGAATATGGGGACATTGGAATTCGTGTGAAAAATGAGAAGGGTTTCGTTGTTGTGAACGAATATGATCCGTTTTTTAAGAAGAATCCTTTTAAAAAGGGTGACTGCATTGTAACTTTTGATGCTAAGAGGGTCGAAGTGGCTTCAACGTTGATGCGTCACATTCTTTTTAGCAAAATAGGTGCAAAACACAGGGTTAAAGTCAAAAGAGGTAAAGAGTATTTGAACTTCTTTGTTGTAACGCAAAAACGTTACGGTGGCGGTGTGATTAGCGATACATTTCTAGAGTCACAAGGTCTTTATTTTGACAGATTACTTCACGTAGTACAAATTGAGAAAAAGTTTGTAAAATATGGTATCAAAAAGGGTGACAAGCTCATTCAAATCAATGGTGTGAAGATAAAAAACCAAAAAGAGCTGCGTGAGTATCTTCAAAATGCCAAAGATTACGCTTCTTTACTTTTTGAGCGTAACGGCTTCCAATTTTTTGTAAATATTAAGTAGAAAAGAAGTACAATTTCAGATGCAAAATTTTGAGCAATTTTTATTAGATAATTTACCAGAATCAAAGAGTATTCACCCGACCTATGAGAGTGCCCTGCATAATATGCTCAAAGCCGGTGGAAAACGTTTTCGTCCGGCACTTCTTTTAGGTGTGGTTAAAGCGTATAACCCATTGATGCTTGAGTCCGCCTATCACGCAGCCTATGCTATTGAACTGCTTCATACCTATTCACTTATTCATGATGACCTGCCGGCAATGGACAACTCACCGCTTCGCCGTGGACATCCGACACTTCATATTACCTATGATGAAGTTACAGCAATACTTGTTGGTGATGCACTCAATACCTACTCTTTTGAAGTGCTTAGCAATGCTCCTTTTAGTGATGAAACAAAAGTGAAACTTATTGGTGAACTTGCACAAAATGGTGGCTTAAATGGTATGGTTTTGGGACAGGCAATTGATTGTTATTTTGAAAACAAACCTTTGGCTCTTGATGATATAAAAATACTCCATACAAATAAAACAGCAAAACTCATAGCCGCATCACTTAAGATGGGTGCATTTATCGTAGGACGTGAGAGTCAAGCAGATGCACTGTATGATTTTGGCATAAAACTTGGACTGCTGTTTCAAATTCAGGATGATATACTTGATGTAACACAAAGTTCTGATGAAGCAGGAAAATTGACAAATAATGATGAAGAGAAGAACTCTTTTGTGACGATTTTAGGTTTAGATGAGGCTCTGCGTGAGGCAAATCTTTTAGCAGATGAATTAACAAAGAGTATGGAGAGTTTTGATGAAAGCTTGCAGCGTGAGCTTTCACCAATACTTACAAAGTACATTAATAGACATAAACAAGAAGGAAAATAGATGAGTGATAATGCAATGCGTCAAAAGATGGCAAATACAATTAGATTTTTAGCAGCCGATATGGTTCAACAGGCAAACTCGGGGCACCCGGGTGCACCAATGGGGCTTGCTGATATTGCAGTGGTTTTGAGTGAGCACTTAAAGCACAATCCTAAAAATCCATCATGGCTTAATCGTGACAGATTGGTTTTTTCAGGTGGGCATGCAACAGGTCTTATCTACTCACTTTATCATCTTTGGGGATATGGTTTAGAGATTGAAGACTTAAAAAACTTCCGTCAATTAGACTCAAAAACTCCGGGACATCCTGAGTTTGGGCATACTGCCGGTATTGAAATTACAACCGGACCACTTGGACAGGGTGTGGCAAATGCTGTTGGTTTTTCTATGGCTTCAAAGTTTATGGCAGCACAGGTAAACTCTGAGACTGCAAAACTAATTGACCACAATGTTTATTGTTTGTGTGGAGATGGTGACTTGGAAGAGGGGATTAGTTATGAAGCATGTT
>Ga0256842_1000941_pt1 | contig 24912 bp, 20 predicted proteins | sample 4559240metaG_FD_185973 | JGI IMG/M metagenome (GOLD analysis project Ga0256842, IMG submission 185973) | Hydrothermal vent microbial communities from Guaymas Basin, Mexico - 4559-240 | ecosystem: Environmental > Aquatic > Marine > Hydrothermal vents | place: Mexico: Guaymas Basin | collected... | reverse complement strand
AATTTTGAGGCAAGACTTTTTAAAGAGTAGTCTCGTAGTTCTGGGTCTATTAAATATGCCCCTAATGATAAATCAAATAGGTTGGATAAAGAAATATCATGTTTTTCAAGTTTATAGATAAGGTCTTTTATTGAAGCAATATAAACCTTTTTGGCTTTAGTTATTATTTTTAAAATATCTTCTTTTTCTTTAACAGAACATTCATATTTTTTGGTTGCAACCCTAAAAGATTTATTTATAGATACAGCAATAACATCTCCTTCTACCCTTTGTTTAAATTCCTGTATCTGGATTTTTGTGGGATTTGTATTCAAGTCCTTTTGGAATATAGTTTTGTTTTGTTTTAGGTCTAATTCTTTTATAAGGCTATAGAATTCATATTTTTCCAGAAATGGTCTGAGTTTTTCAACATCTTTTTTCTTTACTTTATAAAAGTTAAGGTCAGTTGAGATAGGTACGTCTTTTTTTAATGTGGTGAGTTCCAAAAATCTTTCTACATTTTCCCTTTGATTCATTAGCTTTTTGTGTATTTTAGGGGGAAGTTTATCTAGATTATTAAATATTTCGTCTATAGTAGAAAATCTCTTTATTATTGTAAGTCCTGTTTTTGGCCCTATGCCTGGTACTCCTTTTATATTATCGCTACTATCTCCAATAAATGCTTGATATAAAGGCCATGACTTGGGTGAAAATCCCTTTTGTTTAATAAATTCCTCTGAGGTTAATATCTTATCTTGCTTACCTGATGGATCCCAGATAAATACATTGTGGTCTAAGAGTTGGAATAGATCTTTGTCTGACCCAACTATTATAACTGGCATATCTTTTTTAAATAATTCACACATAGACGCAATATAGTCGTCAGCTTCAAAATCTTCTGCCACCACTGTGTTTATTCCCAATAAATTTACCCCTTCAAGAATAGGAGGGATCTGCTGGCTCAGGGGTTCAGGCATTTTTAGCCTGTTGGCCTTGTATTGGGTATCTATCTTGTGGCGAAAGGTTGGTCCTTTTCCGTCAATAACAAAGCATGCATATTTGGGTTCTTCTTGTTTTAAGACCTTTAAGAGTAACCGCAGAACAATAAACAATGCATTTGTAGGAAATCCATCTTTGGTCTTTAAATCTGTGAATGCATAATATGCACGATAAATATAAGATGATCCATCTATTAGATAGATGGGAGGTTGTGATAAATTAAGTTTCTGAGAGATCCCTTTCATTTTTTTCTTTTTTCTTGAGTTTTTTTATAATACTACATCCTTCCATCCTGTCCCACAAAAATTGTTGGGGGTGTTCATTTATTTTTTCCATCTCTACTTCAGCCCTGGCCATTGCCTTGTGACCCCCAGCACTTCCAACATCACCAAAGAGTTTTTTTGCAAGATTCCCCATATGGTGTTTTATCCCATCTCCCCTGAAAATTGCGATTAGTTTGCCATCGCAAATGCCAATTACAATGTCCCAGGAAATATCATGAATCTTCATGAAAAAGTCAGCTAAGATAACTAAAATATCAGAAGAATCCACCTCACCCATAAATACAGTGAGTCCATCGCCAATCACCCGCACTTTTTTTAATGCCTGGGAAAAATATTTTAGCCACTCTAATTTGTATTCACTGCGAACTATTTTTCGCAAGAGATTTTGATGGGCAAGTTTACTTAAATACCTGAATGCGCGCATATCAGCATCATGGAAATTGTTTTCAAAACTATGGGTATCTGTCTTTATCCCATAGAGCAGGGCAGTGGCTAAAAGTCGTCCAGGTCTGAGCTTTAAATTGTATAAAAATTCTGTGAGTATTGTACAATTTGCACCATATTCTGGTTGGAGCTCTACAAAGTCTGCTTCTACAGGGTTTTCCTTTGAGATTGGATGATGGTCTATAACAATACTGAATTTAAAATTTGAAAACTCAGGGTTGTGATGGGGTTGAGAATCCACAAGTGCGAACTTGTCGTATTGAGCAGCAAGAGGGGGTGTTAATTTTTGGATAGGTATTTTTAGATACTTTATCATGGCCAGATTATCTGGCCTACTTACCTCATTTACCATTGCCATGCCAACGCTTTCTACCTTTCTAACCAGTATTTTTTTCAAGGCCATAGCTGATGCCATAGCGTCTGGGTCTGCAACGCATAAAATCAGCCATCTCTGTTTTTTATTTAGGAGCTCATTGAGCTGCTCCAATTTTTGATTTAATTTTCTAAAATAAGACATAATTATAATCCTGGGAATTTCCCCTTTCTAGATTTCCCTACACAATGACTTGAAAAAGTCAAGGGAAGTTAAAAGGTCTTTAAAATTAAACACCTCTAAGAGATATGTGATTTGAGAAGACTTTGGATATATCTTTATCAATATTCTTTTTAAGATCTCAAGACCTTTTTTATCAAGGAGTGCTAAGGATTTGTGAATTCCTTTTTTGGGCGTATACAAGTGCAACATATTTATTTTTTGAAAAATTTTATCAAGATTTAACATATTAAATTGATTGTATTCAATTAAATGGCCTATGTCCAGACACACATTAATAGGTGTGTTTTGCACAATATCCCAGATGTCTGTTAAATCATTTTCTTTGACATTTTCTATGAGAAATTTATTTAGAGGTAAATCCCTTTTTTGGGCATTTTCAACAAAATCAACAAAAATATTTTTTGGGGCTGGGGGATGGAGTACATATGATGTTGGAGCTAAAAATAAGGTCTTATCTATTAGCGTGGCAATATCTTCTACTACGTAAGATACTCCTTTTTCCCACTCAAGGTCCAAGGGCAGATGAATGTTGTATGTTAGGTCAAAATTTTTAAGCTCATAGGGTAGATCTTTAACTGTGTAATTAAGACATGATTTGGTTTCAAACATTACAATGGAAACTTCGTCAACTAGGTGCTGTAGTTTTTTACAGTTTTCAAAAATGGTGTCAGGAAACACAAAAGATGTTGTGCCTATTTTTAATTTATGCATAACTTTTTTACTTACTTGTTTTTTATTAGACTAAAATTATGTAAGGGATGTATCCACAATTTTTTTTCTTTTTTTGAGTTTGGCCTTTATTTTTATGGCGTTATCAAGTCTAAGTTTTTTTAGAAATGGAGAAATAGCTGAAGTTATTTTCTTGCCAAAAATAGTTCTTTTTTCAGCGTAGCTCAAAAATAATTTAGACTTGGCCCTGGTTATGCCAACGAACAAGAGTCGCTCTTCTTCCTCTAAATCTGCATCTGATAAAGAACTTTTACAACGTTGAACATTGAACATTGAACGTTGAACTTTAACTAAATTTGCATCTGATACGGATCTTTTACCTGTTGAAAATGCTTCCTTGCAAAAAGGAATTATGTCTTGCTCCAGGGCTGGTAAAAATACTGCTTCAAATTCAAGTCCTTTGGATGCGTGGATTGTTGTTATACATACCTTTTGCGCCTTTTTAGATATTGTATCATATTCCTTTTGTAGGGCTATCCAGTTAAGTAATTTGTTTATATCGCCAATTTCCTTAAATTTTGATTTAAATTTTTTATAGCTTGGGGATGTGAAAAATATTGGATCAAATATGTCCATCTCTTTTGCTCTTTTTTCAATCTCTTTTAAATTGGACATATCTATTCCCTTAAAAGGGCCAGTGTTTAAAAGAGAGGCGATAATTAGTTGTAGAAATTTTTCCATTGCTGGATCTTCATAGAAATTCATCTCTTCTGGAGTGGAACATGGGATACCCATTTTATCAAGACTATTTTTTATTTGTGGAATTAGTGCTTTAAACCTAACAAGCACTGCTATATCAGAAGGGGAAATTTGTCCTGTCTTGCCTAGATCTGCCTCCATATGAGATGTAGCACCTATTAATTTTTTGATTTGTTTTGCAATCCACGTGGCCTCCATAGTAGAAGTAGGGGCAGTGTATAAATATATCTCTCCCTTATTTCTACTAGTAGAGACAGTGGACTTACCAAATTGAATTAAAGGAGTGGACAGCTCAATAATTTTTTGTGCTGAGCGATAATTTTTTTTAAGGGACATAATTTCTACATGAGGATAGGTCTTTTTAAGTGTGGATATTATGTCTCTTACGCCTCCTCTAAAAGAATATATTGCCTGATTGGGATCACCAATTCCAAAAAATCCCGTTCCATCTCTGGAAAGTAAGAGTTTTATAGCCTCAATTTGAATGGGGGAAAGGTCCTGTATTTCATCAACCAATACATGTTCAAAATAAATATCTTTACCTTTTTTGTTATCTTTTAGGTAAGTTACTAAAAATTCAACAAGGTCAGTATAATCAAAAATTCCCTTATCTTTTTTGAGGATGCTGTATTTTTCGTGGAGTTCCGATGAAGTTATTGGGAGCATTTTTTCGCGCTCAAATAGATATCTATCCCAAAGTTCACTTTTAGCTCCTTGCAAAAATAGGGATTTTGCCTCCATTTCACTGAGGATAATAGGATCATATCCCAGTTCTTTTTTTAAGAATTCATATCCAAGGCTGTGTATTGTTGATATTTTGGGGAGAGAAATTTCTTTATGATTACTAAGTCTATTTTGCAGTTCCAAAGATGCAGCAGTGGTAAAGGTGAGTATCAAGATTTTTTCTGGTAATACTTTTTTGTCTTTTATTAAGTGTATAGTCCTTCCAATTATGGTCCTGGTTTTTCCTGTTCCTGGCCCTGCAATTACCAGACATGGAGTCTTCTCTGTATAAATTGCTTCAAGCTGTTCTTTATTAAATTCTAAATTAGATTTTTCAGAAGAGGTTTCATTTTTTTGTATGATTAACTCGCTTTTTTTGGAAGGCTGTTTATCTCTGTTGTGCACAAAGATGGAAATCTTCCCATATCGACCATCAAATCCAGGTTCTTTGTGCACTTCTCCCTTTCTCATCCTGTCTATCCCAATGGCAAGCTTTTGAGAAAACTTTCTTAAATCATCAGTAGGTACATGCATGAGGATGTTGATTTCTGATCTAAATTCTTTAATAAGGGACGCATATATTTTATAAACAGCCTTTGTGTTTGGGCCTTTTTTTATGATTTCAGAAATTATTTCTGGGAGGGGGATAAGTGAGTGAAAATCAGGTGCATGAGGGGGCTTTTTAGGCCTTTGTCTATCAGACAAAGATATAATTCTGTGCATCACCCCAATGGTAAGTGGTTGTTTGCACACTGGACAAATATTATTGAGTTCAATGGACTTAGCAGGATCAAGGACCACTCCACATTTTCTATGTCCATCTAGGTGATATTTACCTTCTTCTGGGAAAAATTCTATTGTGCCCAAGAAATCCCCTGTCCTGTATTTGAGTGCATTGTATATGGTGTAGTAAGAGAGCTCTCCTTTAAAGAGATTTGCCTCTCTTCCCAATTTTGCTCCTGAATGTGCATCAGAGTTTGATACAAGGTAAAATCTGTCTAGCTCACTCCATAGCCAATTCATTGGTGGGTCCGATGATAGGCCAGTTTCAAGGGCAAAGATCTCATTTGTGAGAGATCCAAAACACTCAAATATTGAGTCAAAACCAGATCTTGAGCCAAAGAGTGAAAACCAGGGGGTCCATATGTGAGCTGGGATCAAATAGGCCTTATCGTGGGTCTCCAAGACCATTTCAAGGAGATGCTCGCAGTCAAGGCCCAAAATAGGCCTGCCATCAGATTCTAGATTGCCTATTTGGGCAAGTTTTTTGTTAAATTTTTTGGCTGCATCAATACTTGGCATAACCACGAGGTTGTGAATTTTTCGGACCTTACCTGACTTTTTGTATATTGAACTAATCTCTGTGGTGAGTATAAAAGATACTTTTGGATCTATCTTTGATTCTAAAGGGATTTCTATTTCTTTCTCAAGGTTTGATGTATCCTTTAGATGTAAAAGTCCATCTTCCCCCTGGTATAGATGTTCTTCTATCTCCTCCATCCATCCAGGATGGGTAAAATCACCAGTGCCGATCACATCAATTCCCTTTACTACTCCCCATGCTGCCAGTTTCCTTATGGTGAGAGTTTTGCTGGTTGCACGGGAGTACCTGGAATGTATATGTAAGTCTGCGACAAACAACTTATCCTCCAACTTGTTTGTTTAAATATATCTTTGCAACTACCCCACTGCCTCGCCTGTTTTTTATCTCCAGCCAACAATTGTTTTGTCTACAGAGGCGCTGAGCAATGGAAAGTCCAAGGCCTGAGCCTTTAGGCTTTGTTGTGAAAAAAGGATTGAATATTTTTTTTACGTGATCTTTATCTATCCCTTTTCCTGTATCCTGAACAAACATCATAAAGTTGTTGAATCTGTCCCTACCATATCCTATAACAATTTGTTTTTTTTCTGTTTTTTCCATTGCCTGGATACTATTTAAAAGAAGGTTATATAGAACCTGTTTTAATTGGTCCTGGTCCCAAATTATCTTTTTGCCTTTTATTGAAGGTGTGAGTTTTATTTCTACCTCGGGATTTGTGAGCTTTATATGAAAAATTAGTTGACTCAAAAGGTCTTCTAAATCTATCTCCTCTCTCTCAGGCTCCTTTGGCCTTGCAAAATATAAAAAGTCCTTTAGCAAATTATCCAGTCTCTCTATGTCCCTAAATATTACCTTATTTAGTCTTTGTTTTTGTTCTGTTGTGAGTTCACTTTTATCTATAAGTTGTAAAGAGCCTTTTATGCCAGATAGGGGATTTTTTATCTCATGTGCAAGTCCTGCAGCAAGTTCACCAATAGCAGCCAACTTTTCCATTTGAACAACCCTTTGCTCAAGCTCCTTTATTTTGGTTATATCTGAGAAAATAATTAAATAACCTCCATTATTGGGTGTTTTAGAGAGGGTTACTCCAAGGATACGTCCTTTGTCTTTTACTTCCCTTCTAGTTAAGTCTTTTTTATCCCATTTATTCCATATTTCATAAAAGGGATAAAAAACTTTTTTTAATGGTTTTGTTAGGACATATGTATCATGAATATTTAAAATTTTTGCACCCATCTTATTTATGCTTTCAATATTACCATGTTTATCTAAAACTATAATACCACTATTTATCCAATCAAATACTTTAGTTTTTAGTATATTGGCCTTGTTTAGGGCATCTTTTTGTTTGGCAATTTCTCTTAGTAGGACATCTTCCCTTGACTCTCCCATCCTTACAAGAAGAACAATTAAGCAAAGAGCTGATATCTGTAGAGAATTATAATAAAGGGCCATATGTGTATTAAGAGTTTTTAAATTAAATATATTAACTCCTTTTAATTGGAGTATGGTAATAATTAAAAAAATTAATAAAATGGATAAAAATGTGTATGTTAGTGTCTTTTTACCAAGAATTCTTCCATATAAGAATACTATTGCAAGAAATAAAAAACTTCCATTGGATGATATACCACCAGTTATGAGTAAAAAATAAGTGGCAAGTATTATATCGGTAATAAGTTGAAGTCTAAAAAATAAAATGACATTAGAAAAAAAACGCCATGTTACTATAAAAAAAAGAGTAAAAAAGAGTCCACTTAGAATAAAACCCAGAATATCTTTGTGTTCAAAGAGTTTTGATATAGAATGTGTAAACTGAAAATTTTCAATGTTTACTATTAATATAGGCAAAGATAGTACAATAAATACAATAAGACGAAATATGCATATTTTTATAACAGTATTTTCAAGATATTCCTGTAAATTTTTAGGAAGGGTTTTACTTTCCACATTCTGTTGGATCATTTTTTATCTTGTCAAGGGTATGTCTAAGGGCCGGTAATATAGTAGATAGGTTTTCTACTACAGCCTTTTTACTTCCAGGTAAATTTATTATTAATGATTGCTTCGCTATCCCGCAAATTGCCCTGGAAATTATTGCGTGTTTTGTTTTTTTCAGGCCTTCAGAGAATATTGCGTGTTCAAATCCCCATAGCCTCCTCTCAATTATTTTTTCTGTTGCATCTGGGGTTATATCCCTTTCAGTTACCCCAGTTCCTCCAGTGGTGATTATTAAGTCAACTTTTTTTAAAAAGGCCATTTCTGTTAAAACATTTAATAGCAAATAATAGTTATCGGGAATAGTGGTCTCAAGACATAGAGATATTGGCAATTGGTTTTTAATTATTTCTTCAATAATGGGTCCGCTTAAATCCTCTCTTTCTCCTATAAATCCCTTGTCACTAAGTGTTATTCTTGCCAGAGTATAGGTGTTTTTCCACACCAGGTATCTATTTTTTTTGTCTAAATAGACATCCTCCAGGGCCATTAGATCCAAGACAATTATTTGTGTAGAAGAATTATGTGTCCAGAATATATCTGTTATTTGGAATTTCGGATGATTTAAGTCTTCACCTACATATGAACCAATAGATATTGTTTCAATATCACCTATGAATTTTATGGGATAATCATCATTAGAAAAAGGGGCCACTACAGCAGAGATATTTTCTCCTCTTTTCAGTTGAATTGGCCCCTTTTTTGTAGCAATTTCTAGAGTAGTTAATTCTTCTTCCATGTATTTTCCTGTCCTTTTAAGACTCGAGCAATATTTTCTCTGTGTTTATTTATCACAAGTAACATGATTATGAGTGAAACCAGAAAGTAAATGAACCCTTTTTGAAATAGCATGAAAATGGGCATAATCATAACAAGGATTATTGATCCCAGTGATACATATCCTGTTAGATAGATTATTAAAAGTGCAATAATAACAGAGATAATTAAAGCGCATGAATTTAATATAAGGTAGATGCCTATTGTGGTTGCAACTCCTTTCCCACCTTTATAATTTAGAAAAACAGAATACATATGTCCTATTATAGCAGAAAGGGCTGTTAGGGAGATAAATATAGAATTTGTGGACAATTTAAATGCAATAGCAACAGGTATTATTCCTTTTAACATGTCTAATAAAAAGGTGCACACACCGTAAAAAAATCCACATGTCCTTGCCACATTTGTAGCACCTATGTTTCCACTCCCAACATCTCTTAAATCTACTCCCTGTTTTGATTTTGCTATAATTAGGCCAAATGGTATGGAGCCAATAAGGTAGGAAACACCGATCCAGATTAGTTGAGCAATTAATTTTTCCATTCATCTTCCTCCACTTTTTGTACTTTTATTATGTTGTTTAATGGATCTATTTTATTAAACCTCAGCCAAAATTTTTTCCCTAAGAATACTTCTTTTTTGAACAAGTTATGGGGTACTTTGAGCAGTAGTTGCTCAATTGGCAGTATCATTGTGTAGCACTGGGGGTCTTTGTCTACCACTATAGCCTGCCAATTTCTCTTTTTACTATATCTTTTTAGATATAGCAACTTCCAGTATCTAGTCCTAAATTTCTGTATTTTTGTGGCTTCTTGCAACCTTACATTTAAGTAAGGCAACATAGATTCCAGCTTTTCTTTTGACCAGGGGACAGAACCGCATAACACCCTATCTATTTGCGCCATATTTAAAAAATCAATATATCTTCTCAAAGGAGATGTTATTGGAGCATATCCTTCTGTGCCCAATGAGGCGTGCGGTCTGGGAATTGTTTCAATGGTGGTTGCACTAAGGAGTTTTATTATGCCATAAATCTTCACTGGATCTTTCCAAATGCCACTTGTTTCCTTTGGAAGGGATATGTCTTGGTTGCGAAATATAAGTGGGACTTCATTAGCTTGTGCCCACTTAGCAGCAATTGAATTTGCAAGGATCATAAATTCTGATACTATTAGTTGGGCATTTGGAGAGGGATTTGGCTGCATTAGATTTATTTCATAGTCATCTTGTGTGGGAGTCAAAACAATTATTGGCTCCTGCCTTTCAATTATCACTGCACCCTTATCAAGTCTTTGTTCCCTAAGCCTCTTAGCTATCCTGTAAGCGCTTATTAATTTGGAATCTTTTTTTTCTTCTATTAGTCTCTCCACTTCCTTGTAAGTTAGGTTATATGCCACTTTGATCCATGATTTTTTTAGTTCATAAGATTTAATGGTGCCAGAAGAAGAAAAATCAATTTTGATTATAAGGCCTGGTTTTATATCTTTGGCGTGGAGGCTAAATAAATCTATCCCTAACTCTTCAGGCAACATATGAGACGTGCCTTCTGGTAAATATAAGCTTGAAGTTCTTTTACAGACCTCTTTATCTAATTCAGTTTCAAATTTCCAGCCTAAAATAGGGTAAGCAAAGGCCAAATATAATGTATATCCTGTTTCTTCTGTTCCCTCAATGTAAAAGGCATCATCTATATCTTTAGTGGAAGCTGAATCAATTGAAATAAAGGGTATATCTTCTGGGGTTGCTTGTGATGTGTAAAAATTGTCCTTAATTTGTTGAACATCTTCTTTGAATTTTTCACACCACTCATTACCCCATTTATAATCACATTGATCTAGAAGGTAGTTATAGTGTTTTGGTACAAGTTTCCATGTCTGCGCCAAAATAAGAGGGAGGTGGGGCGTATCTGGAATATCCTGGGTAAGTTTTTTCCACTTGTTTTGAAAGGACTTATTATCTGGACTGGCAATCCCCTTTTTTAAAAAAAGTACCAGTTCATTTTTAATGTCATCTTCTAACTCTGGTAGTTCTACCTTTGGATTTTGCCTTTTTTCCCATAGGATATTGAAAAATTTTCTTCCAGTATCAATTAATTTTCTTTCTGTTTCAGCTCGTTTTAATTCTTTAATTTTGTTTTCAACTATTTCTGGAGAAAATATTTTAAAATTGGGATTCAAAAATTTAAAATGGATCTTGTCTTGTACCAGTGCCCTGCCCAGGGCTGCTACCTGGTTAGAATCAGGTGTCTCCCACAAAAGTTCTGCCAACCAATGAACAGAGCATTCCTCTATTTCTTCGTGGACCAATTGCCAGATTTCCTCTGTGCTTATTTGAGATTTGATTTTCTCCCTCTGTGTATCAATTGCCTGCATTTTATCTAAGATCTCTTGACGGACTGAATCATGGTCAAGATACGGCCCAATCCACGGCAGGATGCGGCTTTTGGTGATCTTAATGGTCCTGTTTTGTTGAGTTACTATGGTCAAGTTTTTTTCTGTGGATAGAACACTCCCTATATTCAATTGATTTGAATGCAGGTATTCAACTATACACCCTGGTCTTAAATTTAATTGGTTAGTCACAATTCCTAAGGCCTTATTTTTGTGCAGGGAATATCTAAAAAATATTCCCTGCTATTACAGTTATATTTTATTAATGTTTAAATGATCTCTGTCCTGTAAATACCATTGCAACCTGTGGAGTTGCTTCATTAACTGCCTTTATGACCTCATAGTCATTTAATGAGCCTCCGGGCTGGGCAATGGCTATGACCCCCTGTTCAATTGCTAAATCCACACCATCTCTAAAGGGGAAGAATCCATCTGAGACCATGACTGAACCTGGGAGTCCACCCCTGTCTTGTTGTACCTGGTGGTTTATTTCTTCTAAAATGTCTCTGTGTTTGCTATCTATCCTCGCCTTTTGCCTGAGTTCGTAAAAGGACAATCCTGTTTTCTCATATGTCAATCTATCAGCATATTTTACATATGCCTTGTGTATGGTCAAGTCCACACAACCAACCCGATCCTGTTCCCCTGTACCTATGGCTACTGTGGCACCATCTTTGACAAAGAGAACAGAGTTGGAGGTAACACCGGCCTCTACGGCCCATGCAAATACTAGGTCTTCAAATTCTTTTTTGGTTGGTTGTCTAGCAACAATGGTATCTCCATCTTTAGTGGCTTGTGCAGGTAAGAAATTTTCAGGGCCAAGTATTTTATTTCTAAAAGAAAACTGCAGGATCATACCGCCATCAACCAAGGATTTTATGTCCAAAAATGGTTCATTTACTAGCTTTTCAAGATTTGCCAGCCCCTCAATTTTCAGTATTCTTAAGTTTTTTCTTTGTTTTAAAATGTCCAGGGTCCCTTCTTCATATTCTGGGGCAGCAATTACTTCAAAATAATATTTATTAATAAATTCAGCAGCATCTTTATTAATGGGGCTATTTGTAACCACTGTTCCCCCAAAAGCAGCAATCCTATCGCTGAAATAAGCCTTGGTCAAAGCATCTAATACGCCTTCATCAGACCAGGCAGCACCACATGGATTGTTGTGTTTTAATATGACACAACTAGTTTTTTTTGTGAGGTATTGAAGTACATTAATTCCATTATCCACATCTGTTAGGTTTATCTTTCCAGGGTGTTTTCCTGCTTGAAGCATATTTTTTTCGCTTAGTGTGGAAACCAGCTTGTAATTTTTAGAGGGCACTCTGAATTTTACATCTCCTAATTCCAGTGTCCCCTGGTAGAGCTCATAGAGGGCTGCTGGCTGGTCTGGATTTTCTCCATATCTTAAGCCTTTTTCTTCGCCTCCTATTACCCATGTACGTTTTTTATAAACCAGTTCCTGGTCCCCAACAGTTATGTGCATCTCCCTTGGAAAAGGATCCTTTAAAATAGAATGATACATTTTTTTTATGTTCTTCATTTCCCAAACTCCCTAAATTGTTGTTAATTCTTCCTGGTTTTTGGGCTTTCAACAACACCAATAAAGTTACGGCCTTTATTAATAAACAAAAGTGAATAAATCAATTGATTGTTGAAGAAATTTTCTTTTTCCTCATAAGGATTAAATATCAATGGGTTTTACTTAACTAATTTTGGGCGATAATCAATACTTGAATGATTGGTTTTAAAAGGTTACCATATGTTGGCTTTAAGGAGTTGTGGATTTTAAATTTAAGAGGGGTGTAATTTGGATAAGATATTGGAAAAGCTGGCGGATAAACTTTTATCACTGGATGAGGCATCACTTGTTGGGCTCTGGAATAAATATTTCCAGCAGGTGCAGAGGTTTGAGCCATCAAAAAAGTGGGAACAATCTGTGATTATTCTGTCCATGATCCAGGCGGTTAAGTGGAAAAATCAATTATTTAACCTCAAATGGCTGCATCTAACCCGTCTAGAGAAGAGGTTTAATAGAAAATTTCCAATGGAAGTGAAAGAAAAAAAGGATCTGGCAGGTCCAGTTATAAAAGCTGAAAAAAAACAAAAGGACAGAGGTAAGGTTATTTTTTTGAGGACCAAGAAAGAAGATAAAGGTGAATAGGGGAAATATTATGGAGAAAAATAGAGTAGTTATAGGAACCCAATGGGGTGACGAGGGTAAGGGGAAAATTGTAGATCTGTTAAGTGAGGAAGCAGATGTGATAGTGAGGTTCCAGGGGGGGGCTAATGCAGGTCATACCCTCGTTGTTGGGGATAAAAAGATTATTTTACATCTGGTTCCGTCAGGAATCCTGCACCAGAACAAACTTTGTTTGATTGGAAACGGAGTAGTATTGGACCCAGAAATTTTTTGTGAAGAATTAGCTGAACTGGAAAGATCAGGAGTTTCTGTCTCTCCTGAGAGGCTTAAGATTAGTTATAAGACCCACCTTATTATGCCCTATCATAAGATGCTCGATAATTTGAGGGAATCAAAGAAAAAGGGCAGTGATAAGATTGGTACTACAGGACGGGGTATTGGACCTGCTTATGAAGATAAAGTCTCGCGGATAGGAATAAGAGCCTGTGATGTATTAGATGAACAGAGGTTAAAACAAAAGATTGAAAGGGCATTGGCAGAGAAAAATGTCTTGTTTAAACATTATTTTGATTCAAAGGAGATATCTGCAGATGAGATTTTAGAAAAAATAGGTGATTGTCTTAAAAAACTGAGACCTTATCTTGCAGACGTATCTTCAGAGATTTACAAGGCAATAGATAAAGGTAAATCTATTTTGTTTGAAGGCGCTCAGGGGACTCATCTGGATATAGATCACGGAACTTATCCCTTTGTTACATCATCTAATACAGTTGCTTCAAATGTGTGCGCAGGTTCAGGTTGTGGAATAGCAGTAATAGATGAAATTTTGGGGGTGGTTAAGAGCTATACAACTAGGGTAGGAGGAGGACCATTTCCCACTGAACTCAACAATGAGATTGGAAATTACCTTCAGAATAAAGGTGGTGAGTTTGGAGCTACTACTGGAAGACCCAGAAGGTGCGGATGGCTTGATCTGGTAGTACTCAGGGAGTCAGTCAGGCTAAACAATATTAGCTCAATAGTGCTTACTAAATTGGATGTGTTATCGGGTCTGGATACCTTACAAATATGTACAAAATATGTATATAATGGCGAAGAAATCCTGTATCCACCTCAGATAGAAAATGGTCTTGCATATGTAGAGCCAGTGTATGAATCCATTAAAGGATGGGATGAAGATATTTCAAACATAAAGACCTATGACAATCTACCTAAGGCAACCAGAGATTATATAACATTTATTGAAGACAATCTTAAAGTTAAAGCAAGGATTATATCAGTAGGTCCTGAGAGATCGCAAACAATTTTTAGGTAATTTAGTCAGTGTGAATAAAGATCTTTTGGTAGAACACAAAAGGGCAATTAATATATTAAAAATGCTCAAACATAGCCCTCCCAGGGTGCTCATAATTGAGGGAGGGCTATGTTATGATAGGCTGGAGATAGGAAAATACTGGTGTGCACTTGTAAACTGTCCCATGGATCCTGGGCCGTGTTTTGAATGCAAGTTGTGTAAAGGTGTGTTGAATGAAAATTTTCCAGACATGGCTATATTAGATGGCGGGGAGGGATCAATAAAAATTGAGCAGGTGAGGATAATACATAGGGATAGGGATATACTTCCTAGGGAAGGCAAGTATAGAACTTTTTTGTTTAATGAATCTCAAAATTTGACGTTGCAGGCTGCAAATTCCCTTTTAAAGGTTTTAGAAGAACCTAAGGATAAAAATCTCTTCGTATTACTGGTTCCTCAAAGAACACTTCTTCTTCCAACTATAATTTCTAGGAGTTTTATCCTTACTTTAAAATGGAAAACAAGGCAAATTCAAGATGAAACCATCAAAGGGATAATAAAAGGACTCTTAAATTTTTGGATGACTGGAAAAGGACTTTTTAATATTTTAAAAGGCAAAAAGGTAGATAAGGATTTGGTTAAAGAGGTAATTTTTTTTCTACAAAAATCTATAATTGATAGCATTTGTGGTGATACAATAAGTGATATAACTCAATTTTTTAAAAAAAATATTAATTCACATAATTTTTGGAATGTAACATATGTATTGGATCAATCTTGTTTGATGTTAGATACAAATCTATCAGGGGAAGATATATTTTACTGGATGGCGCTTAATTTATATAGCATTTTAAAATTAAACTAACTTGTTTTAACACTTGGTATAATTATATATTCTTTGTTAGGATCTTCTATTATTTTAGAAGGAAGGACAAAGTCATAGCTGGAAAGTACCATATTTTTAAATGGAGACATTATTTCGCAATGAATATAGATTTTATTTGCAACTATAGAATAGTGTCCTGTAAGTATTAAACTTACATTTATATCTTTATTTAGCTCGCCGAGGTTCCTTGTTAGTATAAATTCACCATTTCTTGGTTTTATTTTAATATCTTTTTTTCTTAATCTTAGATCCACAAGGTTATATCCCAGGTGGGATAGATTTGTTCCAATCAAGTAAGGTATTAATCGTCCAAGTGAATTGGATGAATCAAGATTTTCATTATTACTAAATGTTGTTATTAAAATATTTCTATTGGCTAAATTTAATTTTTTCAGTTTTCTATTTAAATAATCTGCCGCTTTGTAGCTTTTTTTGAGTAAAATATCGTTGTTATCTGGAGGTATACTGGCAAAAAGGGGGCGGCTGCTTTTTGGGGCATGCTTAACAGTTGCACAAGATATAAAAAAAATACAAAAGAATGCACCAATTGCTATTTGAAGTATTGTTTTCTTTTTTTTGGACATATCCATAACGTATCCTTACAGATTTGTCCCTTTAAATAATCTTTTTTGGGTATTTATATCCCAAGTGTCATAGGGGGTTAGGCCCACTACTTTTTTAAATGTCTCCATTGCCTTTTGTGTCCTCTTTCCCCATATTCCATCTATTTTCCAATTATATAGTCCCAGTTCTTTTAGTCTTTTTTGTATTAATTTTACATCTTCTTTATTTTGTTTTGATAATATTTTGATGCCTAATTCAATTGGGCCACCCTGTATCTTTGGTTTTGCCTTTTTTTGTATTTTCTTTTTTTTGACTTCTTTGATTTTTTCAGGAAGTATTAGATGTTTATAGCTATCAGGCACATAAAGAGTAAAAGAGATAGATGATAATGTTATATTGTCTTGCTGGGAAATTATTTTTATTGTTACAAAAAGTACGTTATTATTGATTTTAGTGTAAGTTCCAGTCAATATTCCCTTGACCTTATATTTATTTAATATTAAGGATAAATCTCTGCTTAAGGCAAACTCACCTTTCTTCTTTTTTATAAGTATAGAGTCTTTTCTTAGCCTTATTTCTTTGACCATGTATCCCTTATTTGAAAAATAGGTTCCTATGCCTTCTTGAATTATTCTTGCCAGCTTGCAGGTTGTATTGAAATCATTTAAATTAGTTAGTGTTGTTATGAGTAAGCTACTAGATGGAGGTATCACATAATTTATGTTATTTTCAAGTTCTAACGCCATTAATTGTATTACATCAGTTATATTATATGTACTTAAATCAAAGAAAGTTATTTGTTCATGGGGACTGATATATTTATTTTGTTTAATCGTTATATAGTCTATTTCCCCACTAAAAGATATACTAGAACTTAAGATCAATAAAAATATAAATATAAATCTCATTTTCATAACCATCTTCCTTATTTATCTACAAGTTTATAGATTTTATAGTCCCTTTCCACTGGAATATTTTTAAATTGATAAATTTTTAATTTATAATCATTTACTGCACTTAAATTGTTTGTTAAATTAAAGACAGATGAGTCTCTAAAGATAATATGTCCTTTATTATAAAGGCTCGTATTAACTATTACTTCCTTTAGATTGGGGATAATATAAGAGTTAAAAACTAGCAAGAAATTAGCATTAGCTCTGTTTGAGATTATAAAATTTTCTTGAACCAAGGAAGTGGCGAGAAGTTCTCTATAGTTTTTTTCAAATAGTGTATTTTTCCCTGGGGCGATGTATACACTTCTTGGAGTTGTCACTGGATAAGACGGGACAACTCTGGAGATAGATTTTGCTACGTTATCCGCCAATTTTGCCCAGGCTTTTGAAGGAGATGTGTTTTGGGTGATATAAAAATATGAACCTGTGGTAACAAAACCCTGAATAGGTGGATAGGCGGATCTAACGCAAGAACAAAAGAACAAGCTGGCAATAAGTAAAAAGGTGGTTCGATACTTTTTTAAGTTCATGGCAGCTAACTTCCTTTTTTTGTTTAACTCTTTTTATTTATTAGCCTATCTTCATATCAGTATATCGGAAATTTTTTTATTTTCTTTAGGTATAATGTTTTTGACAGAACTTGGATGCTTTCTTGACACAATTTTTTTATATGATTACATGTATATATACATATTATAAAAAGGGCTGATATATGGAAAAACTAAATGCCAGAGAACTAGATGTTTTGTCAATAGTGGTAGAGGGATATATAGACAAGGGTACTCCTATTGGTTCCAGATATGTTGCCAAGAAATCCAAACTTAATTTAAGTCCCGCCACCATGCGGAATGTTATGGCTGATCTCACTGAAAAGGGTTTTTTAAAGCAGCCCCACGCCTCTGCTGGAAGGATTCCCACAAAAAAAGGTCTCAGGTTTTACTTAAACAATATTTTAAAACCTAAGCCCCTTTTATATGAAAAAAAGAAAATAAAGGAATATTTTAACAGCACTGTAGGGTATGATTTTTCCCAAATTTTAGAGCGGACATCAAGATTTATATCCAATGAAACTGCGCTAGTTGGATTGGCTGTTTCTCCTGAAGTTTCTTTTATGAGATGGAAACATATAGATTTTGTTTTGGTCAAACCAGGCCTTGTGATGGCTATTTTGGTATTTGAAGGGGGTATGGTTCACAGTAGACTTGTAGCTGTGGAAGATTTAAGGATAAATTCCGATGATCTAGTCAAGTTCAGTAATTTTTTAAATGAAAAATTTTCAGGTAAGCCTTTATTTGAGGTGAAAGGTCAGTTTTTAAAGGAAATGGAAGAGGCTAAAAAGAAATTTAATGAATTATATATAAATGCCTTAACCTTAGCGCAATATACGTGTGAAGCCGAAGATGAGCGGGAGATATTTGTTGAAGGTACCCATAAGGTTATTGGCAGTATAGATCCAAAAGATGTGGAACGGATGAAATCTCTTTTGGAATACATAGAAAAAAGATCAGAATTTTTAAAGATTTTAGATAAAATAGAGGAAGGAAAAGGAATTTTTATTCATTTTGGAAATGAACTCTTTGATCCTGACCTGGGTGAATGGTCAATAATTTCCTCCCCTTATGGAGTCTATGGTGAACCTTTAGGAATTATCGGCACCATTGGCCCTATCCACATGGAATATTCAAAATTAATCCCCATGGTTGACTATATGGCCAAAATGCTTAGTAAGATACTTGAGGCCAGGCTATAGTAGCCAACCTTCTCTTACTTAATTTCAAGTCTGAATTTTCAAAAAAATAATTTGTGGAGGTGTAGTGGATGAGTGATGAAAAAAAACAACAACAGGCAACCTGTGAGCAAGAACAAAAGATTGAGGTAGAGCAAGAAAAACCAACCAAGGGAAAAGAAGATAATATAGATATAGAAAAATTAAAAGAACTCTGCAAAGAGAAAATTTGTCCTGAGTGTCCAGTAAAACAAGAAATGGAACAGGAGATGCTCAGGGTAAAGGCAGATGCAGATAATTTTAGAAAGCGCATGGAAAGGGAAAAAGAGAATTTTTGTAAATATGCAACTGAAAAGGTCTTAGAAGACATAGTTCCAGTTATAGACAACCTTGAGCTGGGTCTAGAGCATGCGAAAAATGTAGAGGCGTGTAAGGACATTGTTGAAGGTATAGAAATGACTTTAAATATTTTACTAAATACCCTGAAAAATCATGGGTTAGAGCAGATTAAAACTGAAATTGGAGAACCCTTTGATCCAAATTATCACGAGGCCATGGCACAGCAGGAAAGGGAAGACATGGAACCTGGCATGGTGTCTACTGTTATGCAGAAAGGATATAAGATAAAGGACAGGGTACTTAGACCTGCAAAGGTAATGGTGAGCAAAAAACAGGAAAATAATAATTAGACCCTTTACAAGATTAAAAATGAGCTTATTTTTTATGTAAAGAAAATCTAGGAAATTAGGAGGATAAGAATATGGCAAAAATAATAGGAATAGATCTTGGAACAACAAATAGTTGTGTTTATGTAATGGAAGGAAAGGAGCCAAAATGTATTCCCAATCCTGAAGGTGGGAGAACTACTCCATCCATTGTTGCGTTTACTGATAAAGAGAGATTAGTTGGTGAGTTAGCAAAGAGGCAGGCAGTCACTAATCCAAAAAGGACTGTGTTTGCCATAAAAAGACTTATGGGACGTAGCTATGATTCAGAAGAAGTGAAAAAATGGAAAGAAAGGTGTCCTTATAATATAGTTCCTGGACCAAATAACGATGCATATGTTGAGATTGAAGGGAAAAAATATAGCCCACCAGAGATCTCTGCAATGATTCTGAGGAAATTAAAAGAAGATGCAGAGAGTTACTTGGGCGAACCAGTAAAAGAAGCAGTTATAACTGTTCCTGCATACTTTAATGATGCCCAGAGGCAGGCAACAAAGGATGCAGGAAGGATTGCAGGACTTGAAGTAAAGAGGATAATAAACGAGCCAACAGCTGCATCCCTTGCATATGGCTTTGATAAAAATGTGAATCAAAAAATAGCTGTTTATGACTTAGGTGGTGGTACATTCGATATCTCAATTCTCGAAGTTGGTGATAATGTTGTTGAGGTAAAGGCCACAAACGGCGATACCTTCCTGGGTGGTGAAGACTTTGACCAGGCACTTTTAAATTACATAATTGAAGAGTTTAAGAAAGAGACAGGAATTGATTTGAGCAATGATACAATGGCCTTGCAGAGGCTTAAAGAGGCAGCAGAAAAGGCCAAGAAAGAGCTTTCAACCGCCCTGGAGACTGATATTAATCTGCCATTTATAACTGCGGATCAAAGTGGTCCAAAGCACCTGAATATGAAAATCAGTAGGGCAAAGTTAGAGGCACTTACAGAACATCTTGTAGATAGGACATTAGGACCATGTAAGCAGGCATTGGCAGACGCTGGACTTACAGTAAATGACATAGATGAAGTTATCCTAGTTGGTGGTATGACCAGAATGCCTCTTGTACAGAAGAAAGTAAAAGAGTTCTTTGGAAAAGAACCCCATAAAGGTGTGAATCCTGACGAAGTAGTTGCAATGGGTGCAGCTATTCAAGGTGGAATACTCTCTGGAGATGTAAAAGATGTATTGCTCTTAGACGTAACTCCACTCTCTCTAGGTATTGAGACATTAGGTGGGGTATTTACTAAACTAATTGAGAAAAATACTACTATTCCAACGAGAAAGAGTCAGATATTTACAACTGCTGCTGATAACCAGACTTCAGTATCTATCCATGTACTTCAGGGAGAAAGACCCCTTGCAAAGGATAATATGAGTTTGGGTAGGTTCGATTTAGTTGGGATTCCTCCTGCACCAAGGGGAGTTCCTCAGATTGAGGTTACCTTTGACATAGACGCAAATGGTATTGTGAATGTTTCTGCAAAGGACCTTGGAACTGGTAAAGAACAGTCTATTAGGATCCAGCCATCAAGTGGTCTATCAGAGGAAGAGATACAAAGGATCATTAAAGAAGCAGAGGCCCATAAGGCCGAAGATGAAAAGAGAAAACGTTTGATTGACTTAAGAAACCAGGCAGATACTTTGATTTACTCAACTGAGAAGTCCATGAGGGACCTTGGTGATAAAGTAGACAGTGCCTTGAAGGCCGAGTTAGAGCAAAAGATAGAAGAGCTAAAGAAAGTAATGGATGGTGAAGACGAACAGGCAATTAAAAATGCAATGGATGCCCTAACTCAGACATCCCATAGATTGGCTGAGTTATTATATCAGCAGCAACAAGCAGGAGCGCAAACAGGTGGAGCGGATTCAGGCGCACAAGCAGGTGCATCTAACGCACAAGCAGGCAATCCAAATCAGGATGATGACGTGGTAGATGCTGAATACACTGAACAAAAATAAGTGTGCTTGACATAAACATTCCCCCTCCTCTAATCTTGAGCCTGGGCTTAAAATAAAGCCCAGGCTTTTTTATTTAAAAGTTGTTAAGGCGACAAACTTAAGATTAAGAGGTTTGCATGAGATATTATTTATTATTTTGTATTTTTCTGGTTCTTTTTATAGGTTGTGGCCCTAAAAGACAAATTAAGATGGTTCCAAAATCTCCATTGGAGATTGGAGATTATCTCTGGGAAAAAGGGGAGTATATACCTGCCTGTCAAAATTATGAAAAGGCCCTTTATAGCCATCTTGCTCCCAAACAAAGGGAACTTACCTTGATACAAAGGATTATTAAGTGTTCTCTCCAGACTAAGAATTTAGTTAAGGCCAAATTATATTTGGATAAATGGAAATCAATTGATCCAGAATACCTAAAAAAATGGGAGTTTCATAAATATTACTTGACTTATTTAGATTTAAGAAATGAAAAACAAAAATATTGCCAATATTTAATAGACTTAATCAAAAAAGATCTCCCTTTAACTATTAGAAAAAACAGCTTTATTTTATTGGATCTCTCATATTTAAAAGACAAAGACATAAATAATGGAAGAGCTATTTTTGATAATTATTACAACACATTTAATTCAAGGGAACAATATGATATTTTAAATGCTCTGTACAAGAGCATATTAGAGGAGAATATTGCAACAAAATATGATTTAGAAAACCTAGATCCAGCAAAACTTCCAGATAGTTTAATAATGTGGGCAAAGATTTTGTGCCTTTTGTCCTCAAAAAAGATATCTTGGTCCAAATCTTATGTTTTGCTCCAGAATATTTTAAACAATAATTCCCTATTAAAAGAATTATTTCTAGATGAATTTAAAACACTTATTGAAAAAAATGGCATACCCAGGATAGAACTTGTTTTGATCTTACCCTTTGATCCTTTATATGAGCAAGTTTCCTATGGGATTTTGAGTGGGGTTGAGGCAGGTATTTATGAGATGGAAGCGAGTGGTGTTGAAGCAAAAGTAGTTATTTTAAATTCAGACGCAAGGGGCTGGATAGATAGATTAAAAGAGATTGCAACAAAGGATTTAATTGTAGGCGGTTTTATTAAGCTGGAGACTTTTAATGAGATATTGAAAACAGATCTTCCAAAAAAAGTCCATTTATTTGCATTTAGGTCTTATATTCCAAACGAAGGTGTGGACGGTTTTAGATTTTTCCCATCCCATAAAGACCAGGTCACTGAGTTAATAAAGTTTTGTATGGATAAGCTCCAAATAGATTCTTTTGCTATTTTTTATCCAAGGTCAGATTATGGCAGAAGACTAGGAGAGAAATTTTTTGATGAGGCTCAATTACGTGGGGCTAAAGTCCCACGGATATCATGGTATCACCCCAAAAACACAAGGGATTGGCAAAAAAAAGTAGGTAATTTTTTAGATGTGCCAAAAGATCTGTTTGAAGATAAGGACGATGAAAAGATAAAAGAGTTTAAACCAGATATAGATTTTTCCGCTGTTTTTATCCCTGATTCCCTTGAAAATGCCAGGATAATAATTCCAAACTTTTTTTATTATAATGCATCTGATTTATATTTTTTAGGGCCAGCTCTCTGGGGTAGCTTTAAACCAGAATTTACTCCCCTGGAAATATCCATGTTTAAAAAGGCATATTATCCATCTCCCTGGATAGAGGATAACAATAATAACCAGCTAATTAATTTGAAAAAAATAGTGTTTGATTTAAGTAAAAAGGATGTTAACTTCTGGATATGCCTTGGGTATGACTTTTTTAGGTATGCAGCATATCTTAAGGGACAACTGGAAAATGGGCAACATATTGATTCTGTTTTAAATAACCCAGAATTTAAGTGGACAATTGGACCAATTAAGTGGAATGAAAAGGGAATTGCTACTCAACATATGTTTGTTTTGAGGGTGTATTAAAAATCTATCTTAAACCAGGAGAGTTATATGAAGATATCAAAGGAACAGGTCAAAAATATAGCCTATTTAGCAAGGTTACATCTAGATAATGATAGGGTTGAACTTTTTTCAAGACAACTGAGCCAGATTTTAGATTATATGGAACAATTATCAGAAGTGGATACATCTAATGTAAAACCTATGTATTCACCAGTTGAACATCCTACCCCATATAGGGAAGATGAGGCCTATTCTGAATTTACAAGGGAAGATGTATTAAAAAATGCGCCAGAGGAAGATGGGGAACACTTTATTGTACCAAAGGTAGTTAGCTAAAGAAAGAGGAGAAATGTCTATGGATGTTAGAAAATATTCTGGAATCAAAATTAGAGATATGATTTTAAGTGGTGAGGTCAAGGTTGAAGAAGTTGTAAATGCATATTTAAAGAGGATTGAAGAGACTGAAGGAAAAATTGATGCCCTCCTTTACATAAATAAACATGAGGCCATTGAGATCGCAAGAGATATGGATAAAAATGGCCCTGATCCATCTAAAAAACTCTGGGGAATCCCAATAGTTATAAAAGATGTTTTAACAACTAAAGGCATTCCTTCTACTTGTGCGTCAAAGATGCTGGAGAATTTTATTCCTTTTTATGACGCTGAGGTAGTTAGGAGAATAAAAGAACAAGGTGGGATCATTATTGCCAAATCCAACATGGATGAATTTGCAATGGGGTCATCCACTGAAAATTCAGCATTTAAGCCAACAAAAAATCCATGGGATTTAGACAGGGTTCCAGGTGGCTCCAGTGGGGGATCAGCAGCTTCCACTGCTGCATCTCAATCCCCTATTTCAATTGGAACAGATACTGGTGGGTCTATTAGACAACCTGCTGCATTTTGCGGAGTTATTGGGTTAAAACCAACTTATGGCAGGGTATCTAGATTTGGGCTGATTGCCTATGGGTCTTCTTTAGACCAGGCAGGTCCAATTACCAGGACAGTAAAAGATGCAGCCCTCATGCTATCTGTGATTGCTGGAAAAGATAAAAAAGATTCCACATCATCTCCAAATCCAGTGCCAGATTATTTACAGGAGATGGAAAAATACAAGGACCTAAAGTCAATAAAGATTGGTCTGCCAAAGGAATATTGGCAAGAAGGGCTAGATCCTGATATTCAAAAGAAATCAGAAGAATTTTTCAGGCTTTTAAAGGAATTAGGGGCAGAACTCATTGAGATCTCCCTCCCCCATACCAAATATGCAGTTGCCACTTATTACATAATTGTAATGGCAGAAGCCAGCTCAAACCTCGCAAGATATGACGGGGTGAGATATGGATATAGGACAAAGGACGCAGAAGAATTAATTGATATGTATGTAAAAACACGTAGTGAAGGGTTTGGATTTGAAGTTCAAAGGCGTATTATTTTAGGCACTTATGTCTTGTCTGCAGGATATTATGATGCCTACTATAAAAAGGCAGCCCAGGTAAGGAGATTAATTAGACAGGACTTTTTAGATGCGTTTTCAAATTGTGATGTGATACTAACCCCTGTATCACCAACACTTCCATTTAAATTAAAGGAAAAAATCCATGATCCTTTGACCATGTATCTTGCAGATATCTTTACAACTCCACTTAATTTAAGTGGTCTGCCTGGTATTTCCATTCCTGTGGGACTTGGGGATAACCTAAAACTCCCAGTTGGGCTTCAATTTATTGCTCCGCCATTTAGAGAAGATATTTTGTTGGGAATTGCGGACAGAGTTGAGGGAGAACTTGATCCTTTGCCTGAACCCTTTGGTCTAAAAAGTTAATGAATTATGAGTTGATGTTA
>Ga0256842_1000940_pt1 | contig 24917 bp, 26 predicted proteins | sample 4559240metaG_FD_185973 | JGI IMG/M metagenome (GOLD analysis project Ga0256842, IMG submission 185973) | Hydrothermal vent microbial communities from Guaymas Basin, Mexico - 4559-240 | ecosystem: Environmental > Aquatic > Marine > Hydrothermal vents | place: Mexico: Guaymas Basin | collected... | reverse complement strand
GGGGTGATGAATGTCAGTTTAATGAAAATCATGAGATTATTTTGGAGTGCTTAGGGGATGATTATGAAGAGTTTTATGATTAGTTGTTTTATATTAGTTTAAGTTTAGAGGGGTGATGAATGTCGGAATTAAAGATTATTATGCTTTTGGACACGGTGCTTCAGCTCCGTATATTGGGGAGAGGCTAAAGCCATCTCGTCCCAAAAAAAAGATTATTTCATTGGCATTGGGGGGTAAAGAGTGGGTTATTATATTTGAATGGAATATGGATTATTATGATGTTTTAAATCTTAAAAAAGATAGAATAAATATAATTCTTTTAAACTACTAAATAAGCTAAAAATAGGTATCTAAAGAATTTGGCAAAAGTTACTAAAAGTATAAATTTATATATATTATATTTTAGTAATCCTGCCACAACGGTAATTGGGTCACCGATAATTGGCATCCAAGATAGCAATAAAGAGAATGAACCATATTTATTAAAGAAGTCTCTATATTTATTTAATTGAGAACTCTTTAAAATTTTCTTTTTTTCTAAATAATCTTCACCATTATAACCAAACCAATAATTTATAACAGAACCCAAGGAGTTACCAAAAGTTGCCACAAGTAGTAAAATATAAATATTTAAATTTTGATTGATATCATAAATAAATAGTGCTTCACTTCCCATTGGAAAGATTGTTGCAGATACAAATGCACTAAATAGTAAATATAAATAGTCCATAGATTAAACTTTCTTAAAACTTATCGGAAGTGATGGCTTTAGTCCAATGCCAAGAATTAAGCTTTTTTTCAGACGAGATGACTTTAGCCTCTCCCCAATATATGGAGCTAAAGCACCGTGTCCCAAAAGCATAATAATCCTTATTTCATTGACATTAGGCTTCAGCCTCACAATAAAACGGAATTGAAGCACTCACTGTATTCTAATTATTAACAAATAATCCCTCCACCTATTAATCTATCTTCTATATAAAAAGCAGTAACTTGTGCTTTTGCTACGCCAAATGCAGGGTCTTTAAGTTCTACAAATCCATTATCTCCATCTATACTAACAGTTGCCATCACAGCTGATGTTCTATATCGTACTTTTACATCACACTCAAAGTGTGTTAAATCTTCAAACATATTTACATTTTTTAGTTTAATTTTTGTAACAGCTAACTCATCTCTTTTACCAACCACTATCTGATTTGTTTTTGATTTAATATCTAATACAAAATGTGGGTCATGAGCTCCATTTACAAAAAAACCTCGTCTTTTCCCTATTGTATAGTGCATATAGCCTTTGTGTGTTCCAACCACATCTCCATTGCTATTAATAGTTTCACCAGGAATATCAATATTCATATGTTTTTCTAAAATTTCAGTATATTCATTTTCTACAAAACATATCTCACTGCTTTCTTTTTGTGTTGCAATATCTTTTAAAGGTTCAATATCCTCTCCAAACACTTTCACATCTTCTTTAAGCCAATCTCCTAAAGGAAAAATAACTCGTGATAATACCTCTTTTTTTACTAGTGATAAAAAGTAACTTTGATCTTTTGTTTTATCTTTTGCTTGATATATAAATTTACCATCACATTTAAGATAGTGACCAGTTGAAACGAATTTGATACCTAAACTATCTGCAAACTCCACCATTCTACCAAATTTTATAGTACGATTACATATTGTGCATGGATTTGGTGTTAATCCATCTCTATATCCATCAATAAAATAGTCATAAACCTCTTTATTAAATTCATCTTGAATATCTAAAAAATGTATTTTTATCCCTAAATAATCTGCCACTCTTGAAGCTTTTGTAAAGTTAGCTTCATGGTATCCCTCTTTTGTGTGAAGTTTCATATATACTCCCACAACATTGTAGCCCTGTTTTTGTAATAAAATAGCTGTTACTGTTGAGTCTACACCACCACTCATACCAACCAATACATCAATTGCCAAATCTTATCCTATCTCTATTTTTTCAGCCAATTTATCAAGAATATACTCTCTTGAAGCCACTATCAAGTCATCAGGAACTTCTTGACCTACAGATACATACGCAAGAGGAGATATATTGTCTTGAATTAAAAAGTTTATAATAGAGCCAAAATATCTAGTCTCATCAAGTTTACTTAAAATCAAACCATCTATATTTAAAAAAGAGAAACTATTGTACATATCATTAAAATCTTCATATTTTATTGTTGCAGGAAGTACTAGATTAATATATATTTTATGTTTTGTACTTGCAGATATATATTTAATATTTTTCATCATCTTATCTATATCAAAAGGTGATATACCCGTGGTATCTACTAAAACAACATCAAATTCTTCTAATTGTTCTAATTTATTTTTAAAATCCTCTACACCATTTACAGTAAGATGTTGCAAACCCATAATCTCTGCATAATTAGCTAGTTGTTCTTTCGCACCTACTTTATAGTTATCCAAATTTAGTAAAGCTACTTTATATGTTTTATCCAACATATAACTATATCTTGCTGCTAATTTTGCAATCGTTGTAGTTTTTCCTGCTCCTGTAGGACCAACTAACATAATGATTTTTTTATTTTTTAAACTCTCTATTGAAACTTTAATAGAATGATGAATCTCATTTAGCAGATAAGATAAAAGTCTTTGCTTATCTTTTTTTAATGATTTATCTTTTAGTTTAGATATTTTTCTATCTACCCAATGTTTATCAATCCCTCGGTTTTTAAAAATATCTACAATACTCTTAACAATCAACTTTTCTTGAATTGTTTCTTCTTCTATTTTCTTTTGGTCTTTACTTTTTGCTGAAGCTTTATTTTTTTCTTCATATAGCTTATCATCCACAGATATAACAATTTCACATATTACTGAATCACTATTTTTAATTGGTATCTGTCTTGCATTTACTACTTTAAATAAAAATCCATACTTCTCTTTTGCTTTAAAATATGCTTTATCAGGTGTAGAAGCAGTAAATATATCATGTCTCATCTCAATCCTTTCATTTTGCTCATAGGTATTTGTACTGAATCTCGTTGTCTATATTTTGGGTGTGGAATGGTCAATTTTGGACTTTTAATTGATATTTTATTATATAAAATAATATCAATATCTAGTGTTCTTGGTCCATCTTGAAACTTTCTTACTCTACCAAAGTGGTTTTCTACTTTTAAGATATATCGCAACAACTCTTTTGGTGAAAGTTTTGTTGATATTAAAAGTGTTGTATTATAAAAATCACTCTGATTTAAATATCCAAATGGTGGGTTTTTAAGTATAATTGAACTCTCTAGTATATTTAGAAGAGAAGATTTTTTAAAAAAATAAAAAAGTCTATGAAAAAGCCTTATACTATCTCCCATATTTCCACCTACTCCTAATAATACTATATTATTGTTATATTTTATCTTATATTTAGTGGGATAAATTTCTGTAGATATAATAGTATTTTTTTTATCTATTTTTTTAAATTTTCTCATATATTAAAGAACTATTGCTTTAGAATCTTTCATCACAACCATATCTTCTATTCTTATACCAAATTCATTTGGAATATAAATCCCAGGTTCAATTGTATATACCATATTATCTTCTATCTTGGTTTTACTTCTTGAAGATATATAAGGCATCTCATGAATATCTAATCCAACACCATGACCAGTAGAGTGAACAAAATATTTACCAAAACCTGCTTTTGTTATTACATCTCTTGCTAAAGCATCTATCTTATTTGCTTTCATTCCACTTCTTGCTTTAGAAATTGCCACATCATGGGCTTTTAAAACACAATCATAAGCCTTTTGTATCTTTTTTTGCTTAAACTTTTGGTCTGTATTAAAGTTAAATCCATCTTTTATAAATGCTGTTCTAGTTCTATCAGAGCAGTATCTTTTATATTTAAGTCCAGCATCTACAAGAAGAGTATCACCCTTTTTTAATTTTGTGCTAGTTGGCATTGCATGAGGTTTAGCCGAATTATGATTAAGTGCTACAATTGGGTCAAAACTTAACTGATATAAACCACTATTACTAAGTATTGATGATGCAATATCTGTTAATCTATATTCATCTAGCCCATAACCATTTAAATCAATCTCTTTTGATAATTTATCAAATGCATTAGATCCTAAAGATACTGCTTTTTTTAAAAGTTCTATCTCTAAGTTATTTTTTATAATCCGTTTTTTATGAGAAAAATCAATTTTTGCTTTAAATAGTGTGGCAGTTGATATTTTATTAAATTCAAATACACTCCACTCTTTTGGGTCAAAATATATCTTTTTTATTTTTGATTTTTTAATTGTTTTTTTTACTGCTGAGATTATATCACTAGATATAATTATATTTATATTTGTTGTAGACTCTTTTGCCTCAATTGAATATCTTCCATCTGTAAATAGATAAAAATTATTCTCTATACTTAAAAAAATGGAATTATCATTACTGTATCCACACTCATAATATATAGAATTTTCATTTTTTAAAATATAGTTCAATATCTCTCCTAAAATTTATATTGGGTGTATTTGATTTATTGCAAAAAAAGGTGTGTTAAAAACACACCCTACAGAAAGCTTTCTTTATCCATTTGTAGGGTGCTGTTTTCAACGCACCACTATCAAAATAATAATTTTATTTCAACCACTATGCTGGTTGATTAGCTTGTGCAGCTGCTTGTTGATTTTTCATAGATTGTACTTCATTTAATATCTGCATCATTCCAACCATAGCAAGATGATAACTAAATGCACCTAAGCCAACAATTTGTCCAGCACATACAGGAGCAATTAAAGATTTAGCTCTAAACTCTTCTCTTTGATAAACATTTGAGATATGTACCTCAATCGTTGGAAGTTTTACAGCACTAATTGCATCTCTAATAGCAATTGATGTGTGAGTATATGCTGCTGGATTTATAATAATACCATCTCCATCACCCAAAGACTCTTGAATACGATCAACTATTTCACCTTCTAAATTACTTTGAAAAAACTCAATTTCAAACTTATTTTGTTCTGCTACAGCTTTCATTTGAGCGTGAATATCTTCTAATTTCATTGGACCATAAATATTTTGTTCTCTTATACCAAGCATGTTAAGATTTGGTCCTTGAATTACTACAATTTTCATATTATTTTACCCTTGTATTGTTTCTTACAATTTTATCCAAAAATTGTTAAATTTATACCACTTTTATATAAATTTTGATGATTTAATTGTAAAGTTCATCCCATCATCAAGATTTGAGATAATTAAAGTTGCACCACTCTTTTGAATAATTCCATTTGATAAATTCAGCCCCATACTATTGATTCTACTAGAATCACTAATATTAAAGTTACCATTATTTAAACTAAGGATTATATCATCTGGTAGTTTTTCAGCATTATCTTCAATAATTAAAGATATAACATCATCAATTTTTTCAGCTTTAATTGTAATTTTTTTATCTTTAATATCTAATTTCTTAAAACTCTTAATTGTATCTGCAAAAGTATTTAATACAATATATTTAAAATCTCCTGCTGAAATATCTATTTTAAGCTCTTCATCTATATCCACAAAAACATCAATATTAGATTTTTCTAATTCTGTTTCTAAAAGAATCAATATACTCTGAAAAATTTTTATAATAGGTACAACTATTTTGTTCTTTTCTAAACTAAAAAAATCTCTAAACTCATTTAATACTGTTCTGATATTAGAAATTTCAAGAGAATGTTTTGTGATATATTCACTAATCATCTCTTTCTCTAATAGACCTAATTCATTTTGAATATGAAACATACTCTCTTCTATTTTTAAAATATTAATAGGTTTTAGCCATTCTTCTGATATAGAGTCTATCATCCCACTAATAGCAACAAGTTTAGATTGTTGCAACAGATAACTATCTTTTATTTTTTGATTATTTATATTTTTACAAGTTCTATACAAAACATTAATTAACTGTTCAGAAACTATTGGTTTCATAATAAAATTATCAATACCTTCTTGTATTAATTTAATCAATCTCTCTGATTCATTATAAGCAGATACCACAATTACCATCTGTCTAGAATTGATTTGCATAATATCCTTAATCATACTTAAACCATCTTTATGAGGCATATTAATATCTGTAATTACTAAATCAAAATAATAATTATTTTTATCTTTATAATTATTATATTTTTCAAATCCATCAAAACCATCTATAGCAGTGGTAACAGATGCAAAAAAATCTTTCAAAATATCACTTATCTCATCTAATAAATTCTTATCATCTTCTACATAAAGAACATTTAAATTTTTGGAATGTTGATAAGTATCTTTAAAGTTATACATATATAATCCTTTTATACTTATTATTTAATAAGATTATACCATTAATTGATTAATTTCTTAAAATAATATTATGTTATAATAGTTCTAGAACCAATAAAAAGGGATATTTATGATAAATAGTAATTATTTAATAAAAAAAATCATAAGTGAATGCGAAAAAATTATACTAGATAAAGAGTTACAAATTAAGTTATCACTTGCCTCTTTTTTATCAAATAGTCATATTCTTATTGAGGATATTCCAGGGGTTGGGAAAACAACACTTGCCAAAACTCTATCTCATGTTCTTGGACTTGACTATGCAAGAGTGCAATTTACTAGTGATCTTTTGCCATCAGATATATTAGGGGTAAATTATTACAATACAAAAGAATCCACATTTACATTTAAAAAAGGACCAATATTTACGCAGTTTTTATTAGCTGATGAGATAAATCGTGCATCAAGCAAAACCCAAAGTGCATTACTAGAAGCGATGGAGGAATATAGTGTAACAATTGATGGAAAATCTATTAAATTAGATGATATATTTTTTGTAATTGCAACTAAAAACCCTTATGAAGAGGTTGGAACTTATGAGCTTCCATCCTCTCAACTAGATAGATTTGCTATATCTTTTTCACTAGGCTATCCAAGTCATAAGGCAGAAAGAAAAATATTACAAAGAAAATCAACGAATATATCTACTTTAGATTCAGTTACACAAGATGAATTAAACTTAATTAAAAATAGCTATAAAACTATATATGTTAATGATGATATATTAGACCTTCTTCAAGAGATTTTAAAATTTACTAGAGATAGTGGACTTTATAAAAATGGATTATCAACGAGAGCAGCACTTATTCTGATAGATATTTCAAAAGCGTGGGCATTAATCCACTCAAGAGATTTTGTAATACCTTCTGATGTTACAACTGTCTTACCTTATATCACAAGACATAGATTAATACTACAAGAGGGTAGAACAAACCCAATGGAGATAGCAGATGAGATACTTAAAAATATTCATCCAGATAAGTAACACTATTATAACCAAACCTACAAAGTTTTTTATATTTGTAGTTATATCTTTATTTGTTCTGTTTTTTCAAGCATATATGCATAATTTTAATATTGTCTTTATAATTATGTTTTCTATTTTTGCTGTTTCTACTGCATCAAGTTGGATTGGAAGATTAAATCTTTTTTATTTAAAATTTTCATTTGTATCGTCAGATAGATTTTTTGCAAATAAAATATCCACTTATAGAATTTTAGTAGAAAATAGCAAAGATGCAATATCATATAGTATTACATGTGCTAATGATACTGATAGTAAAAGTATACCTATATTAAATGATTACCAAAGAGAGATTATATCACTAGAGTATAAATATCCCAAAAGAGGTGAATATAAAATTCCTAAGCTAAAAATATCAAGTTTATTTCCACTACCTCATGAACTTTTTTATAAATATGAAAAGCTAGATAATATGATTATGGTATTTGCAAATCCTATTGGAAAGTCTATATTTTCAACAAAATTATATAATCAAAATATCAGAGGGGAATATGATGATTTTGATGGAATTAGACGATTTAAAGATGGTGAGAATTTATCATTAATTCACTGGGCTTCTTATGCCAAAAATCAACAACTTATGAGTAAAGAGTTTATATTTAAGGAACAAGAACATATATTTAAATTTGATATAAAGTCTATGAATGGTGATTATGAGAGTCGTCTTAGCCAATTAACTCTTTGGGTACTAGAGTGTGAAAAGGCTAAATTTGATTTTACTATAGATTTAGGATATGAGATATTAGATTCTAAAAAGGGGGATATTTATGAGATACTTACAAAAATTGCTAAATATTAATAGACCACATAAAGATAGATTATTAGATTTCGCACTTATTTTAGCTATTTTACCTCATATATTTTTATTTAAATCTCCAATGATTATCTTTTTAATAATCTCTGCAATTTTGCTTGTAAAAAATAAAACAACAGATAAATATCAATATTTTATCACTACTTTTGGACTCTTTGCAATTATTCTAAGTTTTTTTGATAACTATAATTTTGAAAATTTATCTAAAATGATATTTTTTGTCTCATTAGTAAGTAATTTGCTAGTCTATGCTGTTGTTTTACAAAAGTTTAAAGGGGAATATAACGCTTATATAAAGATGTCTCCTGCTTTATTAATGTTATTAATATTTTTTTATTATAGTTCTATAACAATGCTAATTTACGCAATATTTGTACTTTTTAGCTTTGTACTTATGACTGTGTGGGCAAATATGGATACAAATCTCTCAGCTGTGATTAAAGTTACAACTAGACTCTTTGTTTTAGCTCTTCCAATTGTAGTAATACTTTTTATCATATTTCCCAGAATATCATTTCAAAAAACAGATTTTGGTTTTAAAGGTGACTATATTGCAACAACTGGTCATGATGGAACGATGTACTTAGGCTCAGAAGCTCTTTTAGTTCCATCAGAAAAAGTTGTGATGGAGGTTGAGTTTACAAATAAAATACCACAAAATAATCAACTATATTTTAGAGGTAGCGTTTTATATAAAGATAGTATTTCACAATGGCAACAGATTGATACAAAAAATTTAAAAATTTCAAAAAGAAAGTTTGAGAAAGATAGTTTGATAGATTATAAAGTTCTTTTATATCCAAGTTATCAACGCTGGATTTATCTTTTAGATTTGCCAACTATTACACCATTAAAAAGTAAAATGAATTATGATTTGATAGCATTATCTACTAAGCCAATTGATGAAATTATTAGATATAAGGCTATCTCTGCACTTAATTATAAATATATAGGGAAGCTCAAATATCCTAGTGAAGCATTAGAAGTTGATAGAGATAGAAATCCTAGAACCATAAAAATAATGGATAAGATTAAAAACTTAAATATAACAGATAAGCAAAAGGCACAAAAAATATTAGAGTTTTTTCAGACTCAAAAGTTATCTTATTCTCTGAAACCAAAACCAATTGATTTAAATAACTCTACAGATTCATTTTTATTTGATTCTAAAGTTGGATATTGTGTACATTTTGCATCATCATTTGCTATAAGTTCAAGATTAGTAGGAATCCCTTCCAGAATTGTTACAGGATTTAAAGCGAGTAAATCAAATATGGTTGAAAATTATTTAATAGTTAGAGAATTAGATGCTCATGCGTGGGTGGAACTATTTTTAGATGATATTGGATGGCAAAGGTTTGAGCCAACAAATACTGCTTACCAGATTTTATCAACCGTAGATAACATAGGTGATTTAAATATAGATTCTAACTCTATTTTTAAAACAATTAATCTAAATTTTATGTATATTAAATATTTAATTAACAACTGGATTTTAGAGTATAATAGGTCTAAACAAAAAGCACTACTTAAAGAGATATTAGAAAATGGTATATTTATGGCAAAAATTTTAATAGCAATAGCTCTTTTAATTCTATCTTCTATCGCTTTATATATACTACTTCAACGAAAAAAATGTACAGATATAGCTCTTTGTACAATTGCCCCATTAATAAAAAAACTAAAGAAAAAAGGTTTGGTACGAAAGCCTTATGAAAGTATAGAAGAGTTTTTAAAAAGGTCAAATAATATAATAAAAACAAAAAAAATATCTAATTTATATCATACTATTAAGTATAGTCAAAAGATAGATAAAAGAATGATAAAAAAATTAGAAGATGAGGTTAAGATTAAGAAATAACTTCCAAAGGGCAACCGAGGAATTACCCTGTGATTTGCAGTTTAATCTATATTTAAGTTCTATTTATTATCTAACTTTTAACGAGGCTAAAGCCGTCGTGTCCGAGATTAATCCTATATTTTGGAATAAAAACTATATTTATTTTAATGGTTTTTTAGCTTAAAATTGACTTAAATTGCAAAGCCCTGAATTACCCCTACAAAGTATTGATTATGCGTAGGGGTATCCCCTTGTGGGTACCCTAAAATTTATGGTTTAAAAAAATTACTATTCAACCCTCCCAACTTCATAAAACTTTCTAAAGAATCTATCAATAGGATTTATCATCTTATAAATAGCAGGAACAACAAGTAGGGTCAATATCATAGAGCTTATCAACCCTCCTATGATGGAGATTGCCATAGGGGCTTTTACTTCGCTTCCTAGTCCTGTGCCTAGAGCCAAGGGTAGCATTGCAAATATCATAGCAATAGTTGTCATTAGAATAGGACGAAGTCGTTTCTCTCCAGCTTCAAGTAAAGCTTCATCTGTACTTTTTCCATTTTTTACAGCTTCATTTGCGAAATCTACAAGTAAAACAGCATTTTTCCCAACCATACCCATAAGTAGCATAAATCCAATCATTACAAATAAACTAAACTGTAAACCACTAAGATATAAAGCCAACATAACTCCTATAATACTGAGAGGCAATGCTATCATTATAATAATTGGTTGGATTAAAGATTCATATAGAATTGCTAAAATAATAAACATTAATATTATAGATAAGCCTAGTGCTGAACCAAAGGCTTTCCCTGTTTTACCCATCTCTTCAGCAAATCCTGTAAATCTATATGTTACACCTTTTGGCATAAGATTATCTATCTCTTTTTGTGTATATGCTAAAGCACCACCTAAATCCAATCCAAACAGATCAGAATAAACTGTTACTTGTCTTTGTCTATCAAAGTGATAAATAGTTGCCAATGATTTGGTTTGCTTAAATTCAACTAAACCATCAAGATAGACTAACTCTCCATTTTTAGCTCTAAGTTGAATCTTTTGAATATCTTTTATACTCATTCTATGCTTATCATCAAATCTTAGTGTTATATTATACTGTTTTCCTTTCTCTTCCAGATAACTTATCTCTAAATCACTTGAAAATGCTACACCTAAAGCAGATGCAATTTGTGATGCAGTTATACCTAATCTATTTGCATTTTCTCTTTTTATAACTATATCAATTTGAGGTTTACCCTCATCAAGATTTGTATCTATATCCATAAAACCTTTTTTCTTTGCTAAATAAGAGGTCAAGTTTTTTGTAGCAACTTTTAAATTTTCAAACGAATCAGATTTTAAAACCACTTGATAAGGAACACTTACTCCAGCTCCTTTAATAGCAGGAATTGCTGCAACTGTGATGAAAAGTTTATCTTTAAATTTTTCCAACTCTCCTCTAAAATTTTGGATAATTTGCTCCTGATTTATCTCTCTTTTACTTCTATCTATTAGTTTTACATAAAGTAATGCTTTATGTTTCTCTTGTGAAGTTGTATATCCAACACTTAAAGTTGTGTATTCTACATTTGGATTTTGCTTGATAAATTTCTCTATTACTTTTGATTCTTTTACCATCTGATTTAGTGATATACCTGCATCTGCTTTTATCTTTACTTCAATCTCTGCTTTATCCTCTTTTGGTATAAAATCCATACCGATTTTTGGAAATAGACTAAGAGATCCTATAAATATACCAATAACCAAAAGAAAAGTTAAAATCTTAAATCTTAGTACAGGTTTTAAAATCGCTACATAAATTTTTTCAAGTCCTATAAAGAATGGTTCAGTAAAATTATAAAACCTACTTTGATTTTTCTTTAAAATTCTAGCACTAAAACTAGGTATTAAACTAAGAGCAATTGTATAAGATATAATAACAGCGAACCCCACAGTCATAGCAAAGCTTTCAAAAAACTTTCCAACAATTCCACTCATAAATGAAACAGGGATAAATACAGCCAAAAGCATAGCCGAAATAGCTAAAATAGCAAATGCCATCTCTTTTGTCCCCTCAAATGCAGCTTGAAATCTATCCATACCAGATTCTAATTTTTTATAAATATTTTCAATCACAACAATTGCATCATCAATAATAATACCAATGGCTAGTGTTAATCCTATCAAGGTCATCTTATTTAAATCAAACCCCATATAATCCATCAAAGCAAATGTTCCCATAATGGAAGATGGAATAGATAATGCTGATACAAGTGTAATCGTAAAGTTTCGCAAAAAGAAAAAGACAATAATAATAGCCAAAAATGCACCATAGATAAGGTCAAATTTTACATCTTCAAGTGAATGGATAATAAAAGGTGTTGTATCATTTAAAATTTCTACCCCATAATCATCACCTGCCATATTTATAAGTTGAGGAACTACGGCTTTTACATTTTGAACTATATCAATTGTATTTGTTCCTGATATTTTTTGAACCTCAAGCATTACACCCTCAACTCCATTATAAGAAGCATAACTTTTTGCATCACTTAAGCCATCTTCAACTTTTGCTATATCTTTAAGTTTGATACTATCTTTTATTTTTATATTTTTTAGTTCATCAATACTTAGTGCATCACTTTTTACTTTAAGAGTAAACTCTTCGGTTTTTGTGATAAGTTTTCCACCACCAAGTTTTAAGTTTTCTGCCCTTACAATTGAATTAAATTCACTAATAGTTATATTAAATTTATTCAAAAGTTTTATATCTGGATAGATTTTTATCTCTCTATCCTTATATCCTATAATATTGATAGCACCAACACCATTTATCTTTTGAACTGATGGTTTTACTTTTTCATCTGCAAACATCATAAGCTCTTTTAAGTTATCTTTCTTAGCAGTTAAAAATATATTTATCACCGATGCTCCACCAATATCAAGCTTACTTACCAATGGAGTTTTTGCATTTGATGGTAAAATTACAGCCGAAACTTTGTCTCTTACATCATTTGTTGCTTCATCAATACTTCTACTTAAAAAGAATTTAACCATAACTACACTAATTCCATCACTTGAAGTGGAAGTTATACTATCTATTCCACCTATTCTTGATATCGCCTCTTCCACTTTTTCGGTTACTTGTGATTCTACTGTGCTTGACTCTGCCCCTGGGTAAACTGTCTTGATAGTTACCATTGGAAAATCAATATTTGGAAAAAGTGCCGATGGCATACTTTTAAAACTCATTAGACCAAATATCACTAATGTAAGTGCATACATTAGAGTCATTATCGGTTTGTTTATTGCTAGTTTGTACATTTTTTATCCTTTATTTTATTCATATAATCTCGTGCTTTATCACCACGAAGATAATCAACAATTCCTAGCATACCATCTGTTAAATATCTTGCATTAAATCCTTGAAGTTTAAGATAAATTCTTGCTATCTCTGCTCTATCATAGTGGGGACACATAGTAACCACTATTTTAGTTTTATCTATCTCACTTAATCTATTTGGAATTTCATTTAATGGTATATGTTTACCAATACCTAAATGCCAAGCTTCCCACTCTTCATTAAATCTTATATCAATTAGCTCAACTCTGTTTTGAGCATAAAGCTCAATAAGTTCTGCTTTTTGTATCTTCATATCAACTCTTTCTTGATAATCAAAACTTTTTAAATAATCATCAAAATTAATTTTTTTTAACTCTTTCATAAAAATCCCTTCTTTTTATATTAGACTATATCCCATTTTAAACGCTATTATATAAAGCAAAATTGCTATTATTTTTTTTATCTGATTTGAATCAAGTTTAAAATACATTATTTTATTACCAAGATAACCACCCAATATTGCAGCAATTGCTGTTACACTTAAAAGTGTCCAATCTATTTCTACAAAACTACTATAAGATAAAAATGCACTAAAAGTAGAGAATGGTACCATAAAGCTAACTGCTATAGCCATCTTTTTAGCATCAAAACCTAAAAGTATCATCAATGGCATCACAAGAGAACCCCCACCAATACCAAGTATTCCCGACAAGAAACCAACTACACTACCTACCAAATATAATATCCATTTTTGAGTATATTTTGTAGCCGATTTTTTAGGTACTAGCATCATAGTTGCACTAAAAATCAAAAATGCAATAAAACTATATTTTGTATATAACACATTGATATATTCACTTGAAAATGCTCCAAGTGGTGCAAACATAAAAGATGTAATCACCAAAGGCAATGCAAACTTTATATCAAGTACACCTCTTTTAAAATTCATATATGTAGCAGTTATAGTTGTAGAGGTATTTATAAACAGTGCTATTGTTTTAGATAGTAAAAATCCAACACCTAAAAAGTCAAATATCGGTACAAGTGCCACAGCACTACCCACTCCACCCATAGCAAAAAAACTAGATAGTATAAGTGTAATAGTGAAAAATTCTAAATAATAGAGCATATTATAATTCTATCTCTTTTGCTGTTCCACCTTTTAAATAACTAACTAATTCCATTAATCCACCATTTAATGTTTTAGCTTTAAAACCTTTAAATCTTAAATACTCTTTTGCCATATTTGCTCTATATTCATGTGGACAAGCACATACAATAATTTTATCTTTTGGAAGCTTATCCAAAGACTCTGGCAATTTATTGTAAGGTATCTCTAAAGCAAATTTAACTCCCCAAACTGCTGTTTCAAAAGGCATTCTTACATCTAATAAAATTGCCTCATCATTGTTAAACTTTCCTACAAAAGTTTCAATATCTATTTTCATCTCTTTTATATCTTTTAGTGTAAATTCACTAACTATTTTATCAATTTGTTGCATCTTTTTTTCCTTTTTTTAATTTTATATTTTAAAATCTTTATTTACTGATGAATATATATAACTAAATAAGCTAAATTCAATTACGAAAAATAGAGATAAAATAGCTATTATAACTATTGGATAGTTAATTAATAAAACTATTATCATGATTATTGAAATAAATATTATAAAGTTTTTTAAATTAAACATTTATACCGTACTTTGAAGCTTTAACAAAACTACACCTAAAATTATTAAAGAGACTCCTGCTATTTTCATAATATTCATATTTTCTTTAAATATTAACCATCCAAGTATTACTATTAAAGCTGTTCCTAGTCCAGCCCATATTGAATAGGCAATACCTATTTCAATTTTTTGAGTTGCATAATAGATAAGAGTAAATGATATGATGTAACATACAGTTATAACTCCACTCCAAAAGTATGTATTTCCCAATGTTGCTTGTTTTATACTTAGCGTTCCTGCAACCTCAAAAAGTATCGCTAAAATTAAATAAATCCAGTGCATTTTATATCTCCTTTATTTTTTAAATTTATTTTATCTGTTCCATAACATAGAGAGCCTCTTTAAAACTTTCCATTTGAGACTCCATAAGCTTTCCTGCATCTTGTAAACCACGATTATAGAAATGTCCACCTATCTCTTTCGCAAAAAAATCTAACAAAAATTCAGCATCAAATTGACCTATCTCATCATCTAGTTCTTTTTGGAAATATAGCTTTATCTTTTGAACAATATGTTCTTTTTCTCTATTTGTAAGTTTTATATTTTCTATTTAATCTCCTTTATATAATATAATCCCTATTTTATTGGTATTGGACACAGTGCTTTAGCTCCGTATATTAGGGAGAGGCTAAAGCCATCTCGTCCAAAAAAAAGGTTAATTCATTGGCATTAGGCTTTAGCCATCGTGTCCAAGTAACATATCTTAAAATTAGTTTTAATTTACTTCTATTCCTAAGTAATTATCTTATTGAATATTAAAAACTGTTTTAGCAAAAATACCAAAATATACCGTACCTGCAAATAAAATTATTTGAGCTACTATTGCTAGATATATAGGTTTAATAATCTCCTTTTTGGCTAATGTATCAAAGTATATACTTTTAATAATCCATGCATAATAACCTACAGATAGAGCAGAATTAAGTAGAGCTATTAAAACAACCCACCATAAACCTGCATCAACACCAGCATAAAATACTACTGCTTTTCCTAAAAAACCAGCGAGTAATGGAATACCAGCTAAAGATAATAGTTGAACTGTAAAGAAAAATGCAACTAATGGATTTTGTTTAGAAAATCCACTTAACTCTTTTAGAGTAGAAATATTATAATTTTTTCTTAAAATATCCAAAGTTAAAAATCCAGCACTTTGCATAAAAATATAGGCGATTGAGATGTATAAAATCCCATCGTTTGCAAATTCACTTTTAATAGATGCAAACCCTAGTAAAATATAACCAGCATGAGCAATAGAAGAGTATGAGAGTATTCTTGCAAGATTTTTACTAAATAGTGCCATAAAATTTCCTAAAGTCATAGTTACTATTGCAAAAGTTACCAGAACAGGAACTGAAAAATCTATGTTTTGAAGTAAAAATGGAGAAAAAATATGAAACACTGCTAAAACCACTACTGTTTTTGAAACAGCACTTAAGATTGCTGCATGAGTATCTCTAACAAGTGCATAAGTATCTGCTGCCCATCCATGAAAAGGGACAATTGTAAGTTTATAAAACAATCCTATTATCATAATATAGATACCAACTTGCTCAATATTATTTGCCTTTGTTATGATTGGTTGAAGTAAATCTCCTCCACCCATAACATAAAAAACTAAACCTAAAAATAAAATAGCAGTAGAAATTCCACCTGCTATAAACATCTTAATAGCACCTTGTGCCTGTTCTTTTGTTTTAATAGAACTTACTAAAACAACTGAAATAAGGCTAAGAGATTCAAAACTAATAACAAAACTTACTATTGTATCACTTTGTAAAAGTAAAATTGATGATGCACCAATAAATAGTATTTGAGTAATAGTTATATCTTCATCTTCATGTAAAATAATAGCAAACAGAACTATCTCTAAAATCAATTCAAAAAGTTTTATATTTTCACTCTCAAAGAAACCTGACAGACCAATTGGAATATTATTGAAAGTACAATAACTACTCAACACAATACCCATAAGAGCAAAAGGTTTAAGCCATTTTGTTCTATGTAATAAAATACTTAAAAGAGCAAAAAGAAAAAATATTGAAAATGAACTTATCATAAAGCACCCCCTAGTTGAAATTGTGCAAAAGCTGGATTGATATATTCAAAAAGTAGATTTGGAAAAATACCAAATAGTATAATAAAGAAGGCAAAAATAATTAGAGCTAAAAATTCCATATTATTCATTTTGAAGTTTGTCTCTTGAACAATTTTGCCCATTTGTCCATAGATAACTCTTCTAAATGTCCAGATTATATATCCAGAAGCTAACATAGATGCAACTATTATAATTGCCATCCATAAACCAAAACTTTTAATGGTACTAAGTAAAATAGTTAGTTCCCCTACAAAACCAATAGTTCCAGGAAGCCCTAAAGCTGCAAAACCTGCTAAAACAAAAATAGCTGAAAGATATGGAGCTTTTTGCATTAAACCTCCCATATCTTTCATCTGCCACGAGCCAGTTTTATGATGTAAAAATCCAGCTATAAGAAACAATGGAGATATAATAAAAGCATGTCCTATCATCTCATAAAGTGCTGCACCTAAACCCTCATAACTCATTGTTGATATTGCAATAACTACCAATCCCATATGTGAAATAGAGCTATAAGCTATCATCTTTTTAAGATGGGTTTCATATATTGCCATAAATGCAGAGTAAAATAGACTGATTAAACCAAGTGTTAAGATTATCCAAGCATATTTTTGTGATGTTTGAGGAAGTAGTAGGATAACTAATCTTATCATTGCATAAGCCCCCATTTTTAGTAAAACTCCAGCAAGTAAAACAGATATAGGTGCTGGTGCTTCTACATGTGCATCTGGTAGCCAAGTGTGAAATGGAAAGATTGGCATTTTTACAGCAAAACCTATAAAAAGCAACCACCAAATAAGTAATGGTGAAGCCAACATAGATTCTTTGATAAGTGTTATCTCAAATGTACCACTCTCTTTATGAATAAGAAAGAATGCTAAAAGAATTAACATTGATGCTACATGTGTATAAAGAAAAAACTTTATAGCTGCATAAATTCGTCTCTCGGCTCCCCAAATACCTACAAGAAAATACATAGGTATAAGTGTAAGTTCCCAAAAAATAAAGAACCATAAAAGATTTGTACTCATAAAAACACCAAAAATTGCTCCACTAAACAAAATAAGCAAAGAGTAGTAAAGTGCTTGATTTTTCATACTCCAACTAGAAAGTGCAACCAATATAAGTAAAACAGAGGTTAAAGTTAGCATTATACTACTTAACATATCAACTTGAAGAGTCAGTATAAAATCAAATTTTTCTACACTTAGAAATGTTCCTAATTCTAAAAATCCACTTTCTGGCAACTGAGAAAAAAGCCCTAAAGAAAACTGCAACATATATGTAAATAAAACCAGTGAGATATATTTACTAATGCTATTATCTCCTCTAAAAAATAGAGCTAAAACAAAAGCTAAAACAATTGGAATAAAAATTAACTCTAATGCAATCATACAACACCCCCTATAAAAAGAGCAACAAGTAAGATAATCAATCCTATCATCATTGCTCCTGTATTTCCACTTACCTCATCACTTTTTAGTTGCATAAACCAACTATGTATCTTTTGGCTTATCTTAACAATAGAATCAACACTTGCGTCAATAATATGTTTATCTACCCAAAAAATAGCCTTAGCAAAACTTTCTACTACAATATCTTTTACAAAATAGTGAATTAAAAATTCTATAAAATAGCCATTAAAAAGTAGTTTATAAATTGCTCTCATCAATGGTTGAGCCGATACTTTTTTAAGTATATCAACTCTTTTTACATAATAATAATATACAATCAAAAAGAGTAAAATAATGGCACTCAATAATGGAAACAGAAGACCATCTATATGATGTTCTGATACAACTTTTCCACTTACCAATTCTCCAATATTTTCTTGAAAAAATCCCATAATAAAAGTAATAATTGCTAAAATAATTAAAGGTAAAGTTATCCAAAGAAATGATGGTTTTGTAGTTTTTTCATAAAGCTCTTTATCTCTTGGTTTACCTATAAAAGTAAGAAACCAAAGCCTTGAGATATATGCAACTGATAGGACACCTGCTACAATAGTTAAACTAGATACAATACCTACAGTATCACTATTTAGAAGTGTTGTAGCAATAATTGCATCTTTTGAATAAAATCCACTAAAGGGTGGAATACCACTTAAACTTAATGCTCCAAAAGCCATAGATAAAGATACTAAAAGCATCTTTTTAGATAAACCACCAAATCGCCACATATCTTTTATATGAGATGCTGACATAATTACAGCTCCAGCTCCTAAAAATAGCAGAGCTTTAAAAACTGCATGATTAACTAAGTGTGTCATACCAGCAGCTAAACTTCCAGCACCTAAACCTATAAAAGCCAATGAAAGATGCGACATAGTTGAGTATGCAAGAACTTTTTTAATCTGTGTTTGAACCAGTGCTGAAGTAGCACCTATAAAAGCACTTATTGCTCCAAAAGTAGCTACAACTATTAGTGCATCTGCTACAACATAAAAATCAAAAAGACGAGCAACAATATAGATACCACTATTAACCATAGTTGCACCATGGATTAAAGCTGAAACAGTAGTTGGTCCCTCCATTGCACGCATAAGCCAAGGGAAAAGTGGAAATTGACCTGATTTTCCAATAGCTGCTATAAAGATAAAAATAGCAATCATAAAAATCATATTCTTTTCTATTCCTCCACTATTTGCAACTGCATTTAACTCCATCAAATCAAGTGTATTTGTAAGATAAAATAGAAGTCCAATCGCTGCAAATAAAAATATATCTCCAAAACGGGTAAAAAGAAATGCACTTACCCCTGCATCTGCTGGTTCTTTCTTTTGATGCCAAAAAGATATAAGTAAATATGAAGCAACTCCCATAAACTCCCAACCTGTAAATAACGATACCATATCTTTTGCACTAACAAGCAAAATCATACCACCAATAAAGAAAAGGACTTTTGCATAATAGCGAGGTTGATGTTTATCTTTTGCCATATAATCATGAGCAAAGTGAATATCTAAAAAACCCAAGCCAGTTGCGATAAGTAGCATCACTAATGATAGTTCATCAATATATATTCCAAATGGTATGCTAAATGAACCTACATGAAACCAAGTGATAGGAATATCAATAGCTTCATCATAATTCATAAAAAGTATAAGCGTAATAATAAAAAGTATAAGACCCACTAATTCTGCTATCCAAAAAGAGGTTTTATAATTTTTTTTGCCACTTAAAAAAGCAACGATAGCTCCAAACATAGGGAGAATCAGAAGTGTTAATGCTAGATTATTCATCATTCTCTCCTTTTAGCTCATCTGGGCTAATAGCTTTTGTGATTTTATTGGTTACGGCAAAAATAAGAACTCCAATTGCAGCTTCAAGAGTAGCTAAAACCATCACCATATAAGCTAAAACTATATTTTGTGTCATTCCAAGGTAGTGTGCTGTTATTGCTAACATCATAATTATTGCATTTAAAAGCATCTCAAGAGAGAAAAATATTCGTAAAAAATCTCGTTTTGAACTTACTCCATAAAGACCCAAACAAAAAAGCCCAAAAGCAAATAGCATCTCTATTTCAAACATTATTTACCCCTTTTAGTTTTTTTAAGTGTAGTACTCATCTTTACAGTTGCATAAAGTAAAGATGAGCTAATAAGAGCAAAAATAAGAACGAAATCACTATAATTTGCACTAAACAGATTGATATTTTCTGTATTTGTGGTAGTAACTACTTTTAACTTATCAACTACACGAAAAAATATTGTAGAGATTATAATAAAAAGTAATAATGCACTAAAAGCATTTAAAGGCTTTGATTTAACCTTTGGAAATTCTAATCCTATAATAGTTACACCAAATAACATCAAAACCATAATTCCACCTGTATAGATAAATATTTGAAATAGTCCCAAAAGTTTTGCATCAAGATTTATATAATACAATCCTAAAATAAACATCATAAGCAAAAAACTAATAATTGCTGGTACACTTTTTTTAATCACTAAAGAACCAACTGCTAATAATAATACTATAGTTAATAAAATTAAATTCATTGCTCTGCCCCCTTTTTTGCTTCAAGCTCTGCCCTCTTTTTTTTAGCAAGTAACTCTTTTTTTACCCTTGCTGCCTCCTCTTTTTCTAAACGGGTATCAATATAGCTTTGTGGAATATCTACATTTTCCCAAAAATCTTGCTGGTCTTTATGCCAACCACCAGTTAGCATATCATGACGACCACCACTTAAAATAATAGATTTTTCTGGTTTTGTAGGGCAAACATCTTCACATAAACCACAAAAGATACAAACAGAAAGATTTACTTCTGGAACAATATTTTGCTTTTTAAATGGGAGGTGTTTCATAGTTATTGCACCTGTTGGACAAATTTTATTACAAGAATCGCATCCAATACAAGTCTCATAATTGATTTTATGCTCCCCTCTATAGCGAGATGGATTGTGCATAGCTTCAAAACGGATATCTTTAACAGCTGGACTTTTTATACGAAATGCCTTAGCAACTCTTAAAGTTCTTTTTAAAATATCTAATAAAATCATCTAAACCCCCATAAACCAAATTGATTTAGCAAAAAGTACCCATGCCAAATTAAGTAATGCAAGAGGCACCATATATTTCCAAGAGAAACTTAACATCTGTTTAAGTGTAATTCTAGGAGTTGCTGCACGAATTGTCATCATAACAATTGCTATTAGTAACATTTTTATAAAAAAGAAAAAAAAGCTATCAAAAAACAGACCTTTATATGCTCCAAAAAATAGTGTAACAGCTCCAGCAAAGATAGCCATAAACTCAGCAAATTTTGCAACTTGTAAAATAAAAAAGTTTGTTCCACTATATTCAGTATAAAAACCATTAACTATCTCTTGTTCTGCATCTGGAATATTAAAAGGTGGTTGTTCAAGTAGTCCTAAAAGTGATATAAAATAGAGTATAAAACCTGGGAAAAGGATAAAAAAACTAAACCATGAGCTTTGTTCAACAATTGTTCCTAAATTCATAGTTGAAAATAAAACAGCAGGTGATAGAGCAGCTAATAAAAATGTAGTCTCCATCGAGATTGATTGAGTTAAGATTCTAATACCACCTAAAAAAGAGTATTTATTATTTGAACCAAAACCTGTCAAAAAAAGTAAAAATGGCTCTATTCCTATAAGTACCACTAAGGCCAAAAGTCCAAATTGAGTATCTATAACTACAGAACCATCCATCCAAGGGATAAACGCAGATGGCAACATAGCAAAAATAAGTGAAAAAAGTGGCATCATAGAGAACAGATAAGGATTAACTCCAACAGGGGTAATGCTCTCTTTTGTAAGAAGTTTACTAAGGTCAAAAAGTGTTTGATAACTTCCTGCAATTCCATTAAAACTAGGACCAACCCGTTTATGTAATGCTGCCATAAATTTTCTAAAAAACCAATAAAGTCCAACTGTCCAAACTAAAACATAGAGTAATCCTGGGAAAATAAAAGCCTCAAATAATATATCAGTCATCTATCTAAATCCCCCTGACAAATATAAAGACTTCCAAAAATAAGTGGAATATCTGAAAGTGTTTGACCTTTTAAAAGGTGATTTAACATCATAGTATGGTTAAAACTAGGGGCGCGCATTTTTAGTCTATATGGCGATTTTGCTTTCTCTTTTGTAACTAGGTGCATTAGAACTTCTCCTCTTGCCCACTCTACACGACTTATAGCCTCACCTTTAGGAAGCTTTTTTGGTACTTTTACAAGATGGTCTTTGGTTGGATTCATCTCTTTATTATCAACAGATTTTTGAATATGTGCTTTTGCTTTTTTTATAATATCTACTGAATTTTTTAACTCTTTAAAAAGCATAACAAATCTATCTTTTGCACTTCCATTTTCTTGTGTAATATATTTTAAATCCAACTCATCATACGCTGCATAAGGCTCATCTATTCTTATATCTGTTTTTACACCAGATGCACGAGCAACAATTCCACTTAAACCATATTGACAAATCTCATCTGCACTTAAAACACCAACATTATTAGCACGAAGTTTCATAGTTGGATTATTTACAAATATAGCATCAACCTCATCTATGGTTGTATCAAATTTATCTAATGCTTTTTGAAGTTCATCAAACATACTCATATCTAAACCATATCTTACACCACCAGGTTCAACTGAAGCAGTAGCAATTCTAGCACCTGAATATGACTCTAAAAAGTCAAGGAAAAACTCTCTAGTATCCATATTCCACATCGCTAAGGTATGAAGTCCCATATTGTTAAAAAATCCACCTAATCCCATAAAATGTGAAGAGACACGAGCAACTTCACCTAGAAGAACACGCATCCATTTTGCAAAAGGTGTTATCTCAACACCTGCTATCTCCTCAACAGCCATCGCATAACCAACCATAGAGTTTATATTATCCATAAAACATAATCTTTCAACAGCAACAATAGCTCCTATAAAATCTTTTTTTGTAACAAGATGCTCTAAAGCACGCCAAACATATCCAATATCAGGGTCAATATTTATAATCTCTTCACCATCACAATGTACTCTTAAACGAATAGGTCCACTTGCAGGATGTGTAGGACCCCAGTTTAAAATAGTTTCTGAAGAATCGATATCTAAATCAACTTCATTTTCTTCTTGTTCTTTTTTAAAAGATGAGACTATTTTATTCATATTGCTTACTATATCTTTCTCATGTGTTTCCCAATCAAAATCTACCCTAAAAGGGTAAAGTCCTTTAAAATCCTCACTTTTAATAATATCTCTTAAATCTGGATGATTTAAAAATTGAACTCCAAACATTGAAAAAGCTTCTCTCTCATGCCAGTTGGCACTTGGAAAAAGTGGGGTTAATGACTCTATCTCACATAGCTTTTCATCACGAGGTAAATCTACTTTTAGCCAAAGATTTCTTTTTGTATTTAAATCTTCAAAAAAATAATTTATCTCCATAATATTCTCTTCTAAAAAATCTGTTGGAGATACTGTTGATAATGAAGATAAACCTTCTGTTTTCAATTTTTGTGCTACGCTTAACAAATCATCTTTAGAGTTTATCTTTGTTTTAAGCCATACTTTTTTATAATCTTCTATATATTCACAATCAAAATCTTCTAAAATATTTCTAATTTTATTCATCTAAAACTCCATCTCTTTCCATAATCCACCTTGACTAGCAGCACTTGGAATACCAGCTTTAATCTTTTTCTTAATCTCTTCAAGCCCAGCGATTATAGCTTCAGGTTTAGGTGGACACCCTGCAACAAAAACATCTGCAGGTAAAATCTCTGTAGGATTTTTTATAACTGAAAGCGATTCATTATAAGGTCCTCCATCAAAAGAACAAGCTCCTAATGCAACTATATACTTAGGTTCTGGCATCTGTGCATAGGTTCTTAAAAGTGCAGGTAATATTTTTTTACTTACAAGTCCTGTTATCATTAAAACATCTGCTTGACGAGGTGTTGGAGTTGGTAAATATCCATACCGTTCCCAATCATATCTAGGACCCATAGCAGCAGCCATCTCTAAAGAGCAACAACCTGTACAAAAATGTGCCATCCATAGTGATTCACTCTTTGCATAATCAAAGAAATCTAGTATTTTTATCATTTTATTTTTTCTCCTATATTTAACTCTCTTGTTGCTAAAGCAATTGCCATTGCCATAATTAGAGCAAAAAGAGCTGCTATTGTAATGGAGTGTTTATCCATACCATAAACAAATAAAGCAAAAAA
>Ga0256842_1000939_pt1 | contig 24952 bp, 23 predicted proteins | sample 4559240metaG_FD_185973 | JGI IMG/M metagenome (GOLD analysis project Ga0256842, IMG submission 185973) | Hydrothermal vent microbial communities from Guaymas Basin, Mexico - 4559-240 | ecosystem: Environmental > Aquatic > Marine > Hydrothermal vents | place: Mexico: Guaymas Basin | collected... | reverse complement strand
CCATTTCTGTTAGTAGTTGATTAAGGGTGTTTTCTCTTTCATCATTTGCACCTGTCATTTGATTTTTACCTCTTGCTCTACCAATAGCATCAATCTCATCAATAAATACAATACAAGGAGCTTTTTCCTTAGCGGTTTTAAACAAATCTCTAACTCTTGAAGCCCCAACTCCAACAAACATTTCCACAAAGTCCGAACCCGATAATGAAAAGAATGGTACTTTGGCTTCTCCGGCTACTGCTTTAGCAATAAGAGTTTTACCTGTACCTGGAGGGCCAACTAATAAAGCTCCTTTAGGTATTTTTCCTCCAAGTTCGGTATATTTTTTAGGATTTTTAAGGAAATCAACGATTTCCATAATCTCTACTTTTGCTTCATCAAGTCCGGCAACATCATTAAAAGTAACAGATACTTTTAATTTTCCATCAAAAAGTTGAGCTTTAGATTTTCCAATATTGAAAATTTGACCGCCACCGCCTCCGGCACCGCCACTCATTCTGCGCATAATAAATATCCAAAACAATATTATTAATCCTAGTGGTAATAACCAGCTCATAATCTGACCACTATAGTCAGTTCGTGATTCTCTTTGTATGTATATTCTTGATTCTTCAGGTATATTTGCTTCTTCTTGTACCTTGGAGATGAATTTACCAAAGTCTTCTAAATCACCATTATAAATAAAATATGGTGTACCAACATTAAAAGGTCCTTTTTTTGTTAGTGAAGGGTAGTTGGAGATTTTGTCATTTTTAATATAAATTTCAGCATACTCATCTTTATTAATAACTACAATTTTACTTACATCTCCTTTTTTAAGTATTTCGAGTAGTTTCCCTTTTTGTATCTGATTATCTTTATTAGCTTCCGAAGGGTTGAAAATAGTAAGTGCGATAAATATTACTGCAATAATGCCATATACCCAGTAAAAGTTAAATCCTTTTTTAGGATTTGAATTTCTTAATGGGTTGGGTATTTTATCTTTTTTGTTATTTTGATTATTTTCCATGAAATAAATTTTTTATACTGTTTTGTAAATAAAAGCTTAATTTAGAAGTTTCTAACTTTAGCATCCGCCCATAAAGCTTCTAATCTATAAAATTCTCTAGCTTCCGGTTGAAAAATATGAACAACAACATCCACATAATCCATTAATATCCATATACCAGCTTCTTTGCCTTCAATTTGAAAAGGGTCTTCATCAAGTTCTTTCTTGACATTTTCGTCAATGCTTTCAAATATAGCATTTACTTGAGTACTACTTTGAGCTTCACAAATAATAAAAAAGTCACTTACTGACTTATCTAAATCTCTAAGGTCAAGTAGTTTTATGTTTTCGCCTTTTTTCTCTTGTATTGCATTTACAACACTTAAGGCCAATTGTTCTGAATTAGATTTATATTTCGACATTTATTTAAATTAATGAAGTGCAAAATTAATTAAATTTGCCGTCTAAACAAGCAACTATTTTCAATATAGCTTAAGTAATGTATTTTTAACGATTTTTATTATTTGTTATGCCTAATCAAACCATTTCCATGATTGAGAAATATGTTGCCGAATGTGATTCTACCAATACTTATATAAAGGAACATTATATTCTTGATAATAAGGATGTTAATGTATTATTAAGGACAGATTATCAAATTAATGGAAAGGGGCAGGGTGAGAATTTTTGGGAAAGTGAAAAAGATAAAAATTTACTTATAAGTTTTGTCTTATATATCCAAAATTTATTAGCAACTAACCAATTTTATATTTCTAAATGGATATCAGTAAGTTTATTGAAAATTTTATCTCATTATGTTAATATGGAAAAACTTTGGGTAAAATGGCCCAATGATATTTATTACGATGACAAAAAAATAGCAGGAATACTTATAGAAAATACAATTGTAGGAATATCTTTGAAGAAAACTATTATAGGCGTCGGGTTAAACATTAATCAATCAAATTTTAATAGTTCTGCTCCAAACCCAATATCATTATATCAAATATTAGATAAGGAAATTAATGTTAAAGAGATTTATGATAAGGTGAAAAATATTTTATTATGTATTCCAACATTTGACGATAAATCATTTTTAGAAAAGGTGGATAAATTATATTATGAAAAGTTATATTGGAAAGGTGAAAAACATCATTTTATGATAAAAAACAGTATTGAGGAAGGTGTCATTTTAGGTACAGATGAATTTGGTTTTCTTAAATTATACATTAATAATAGGGTGCAAACATTTGATATAAAAGAAGTTGAGTATATAAAGTAAAATTGATATATATATTATTTATTCATGATATTTTACATTGACTATTAAAAAAAAAATGACGTAATTCGCAAGCTATTTTACAAATCTAAATTAAATTCTAAATAATGGAACAAATAAATAAGTCTTTGCGTGAATCAACACTAACAAGATGGCTAGCATTAGTTTTGGCATCCTTAGCAATTTTTGGAGCTTATTATTTTAATTATGCTCTTTCTTCAATAAAACCAATGTTAGAAAGTATATTAGGATGGAATAGTGAAGATTTTGGCACTTATACATCATCGTATGCTTGGTTTAATGTTTTCTTTTTTATGCTAATTATCAGTGGATTTATACTTGATAAATTAGGTGTTAGAAAAACAGGATTAGGTGCAACAATCATTATGTTTGTGGGTACTGCAATTAATTATTGGGCAATCAAGCATCAATTTGCTGATGGTTCTGTTGTTAATATCCCTTTAGTAGGAGCTATGAAAACACAAGTTTTTTATTCTTCTTTAGGTTTTGCAATTTTTGGAGTTGGTACTGAGGCTATTGGAATTACTATTTCTAAGGCTGTAGTTCGCTGGTTTAAAGGTAAAGAAATGGCTTTAGCAATGGGAATGCAAATGTCAATTGCTCGTTTGGGTACAATGTTGGCATTAATGATTTCTTTACCTCTTGCTAAAAACTATACTATTACAGCTCCTATCATGTTTGCATTGATAGTAATGATATTAGGAGTTATTTCCTTTTCTTTGTTTTCTATATTAGATAGAAGATTAGATAAATCTGAGGGTAAGTCTGAGGAGGTTTCTAATCCTGATGATGAATTTAAGATTTCAGATATACTTTTAATTATTGGTAATCTTGGATTTTGGTATATAGCAATATTATGTGTATTGTTTTATTCAGCAGTATTCCCATTCTTATTTTATGCGACTGATTTAATGATAAACAAATATAATGTTGACCCATATTGGGCGGGTACTATCCCAGGTTTATTACCATTTGGAACAATGTTTTTAACTCCACTATTTGGAGGTATTTATGATAAATATGGGAAAGGAGCAACTATTATGGCTGTTGGTTCATTAATTCTTATATTTGTTCATGGTATTCTTTCTATTCCATCACTTAATGCATGGTGGATTGCTGCTGTAATGGTAATTATATTAGGAATAGGATTCTCTTTAGTTCCTTCGGCAATGTGGCCTTCAGTTCCAAAAATTATTCCTGAAAAACAATTAGGAACCGCTTATGCTGTAATTTTTTGGATACAAAATATTGGACTAATGCTTGTCCCACTTATATTAGGTGTTGTTCTTAACACTACTAATCCGGACGTATCTCCTAATAAAAAATTGGTTAGGAGGGCTGTAACACAGTCGTTGAATGAAGCATTTGCAGGTAAGAATTTTTCTAAGAAGAAAATAGATATAGCTATAGAAAAAGCAACTGGTTCTGCTGTTGATTCTATTGTGCAATATACTGATTATGTGGCTGTTCCTTTTAAAGATGTAAATCAAGAAGAAGTAGAGGCAGGTATTTATTCTGGTATTAATCAAGGTATTAGCAATATAGATTTTAATGATGATGAAGATGTTGTGTTTGAACAGATAGTGAAATATAGTACTCAAAGCGCTTATAATGTGATTAAAAAGGAAAAGCTAAATCTTAGATATGATTATTTCTATGATATGTTATTATTCCTTGGTCTTTCTACATTATCACTAATATTCGCAATATTATTAAGAATTGAAGATAAAAAGAAAGGATACGGACTACAATTGCCAAATATCAAGTCATAGGTATATTTCGTTTGTTAAAATATTTAAAAAAGGTCAGTTTGTGCTGACCTTTTTTGTTTGTCTTCGCCTTTTTTTTGTACTTTCGGCACTTCAGAATTATTAACATTTTAAATATAAAATCGCATGAGTAAAGATATTTTAAATCTAGAGCCTAAACAAGTTTGGAAGAACTTTTATGCATTGACTCAGGTTCCTCGTCCTTCAAAGCATGAGGATAAAATACAAGAGTTTATGGTTAACTTTGGTGAAGGTTTAGGGCTGGAAACTATAAAAGATGAAGTAGGAAACGTTATTATTCGTAAACCTGCGACTCAGGGAATGGAAGATCGTAAAGGTGTTATTTTACAAGGTCACTTGGACATGGTGCCTCAAAAAAACAGCGATAAAGATCATGACTTTGAAAAAGACCCTATAGACGCATATATTGATGGTGATTGGGTTACTGCTAATGGAACTACACTTGGGGCTGATAATGGAATGGGTGTTGCTGCAGCAATGACTATTTTAGAATCTAAGGATATTCCTCATGGACCAATAGAAGCTCTTTTCACCTCTGATGAGGAAACTGGAATGACTGGTGCTTTTGGTTTACAATCAGGAGTTCTTAAAGGTGATATTTTAATGAATCTTGATTCAGAAGATGAAGGTGAATTATACATTGGTTGTGCTGGTGGTATTGATGCTACTGTTACTTTTGATTTTGAAAAAGAAGCTATACCAGAGGGCATGACGCCTTTTAAATTAGCAGTAACAGGTCTTAAAGGTGGTCATTCAGGATTGGATATTATTCTTTATAGAGGAAATTCTAATAAATTGCTTTTCCGTTTTATTAAAGCAGCTATTGAGCATTATGATATGCGAATTGCAGATATCAATGGAGGTAGTTTAAGAAATGCTATTCCTCGTGAATCATTTGCTACTGTTGTTGTGCCAATAGAAAAGAAAGATAAATTTGTGGAATGTGTTAATAAATTTCAAGATATTTTTATTGCTGAATTAAAAGCTAAAGAACCTAACTTAAGTTTTACAGCTGAAGAAACAAATATGCCAGAACAAGTTATGGATGCGGCGACAACTCAGAAAGTTACTGATTTTGTTTATGCTGCGCCTAATGGTGTTATTCGTATGAGTGATGCTATGGAAAATATGGTTGAAACTTCTACAAACTTAGCAATAGTGCAAACAGAAGGTAATAAAGTTACCATTGCTGCTTTGATGCGTAGTTTTGTAGAATCTGCTAAGGAAGATTTGGGCGAAATGTTTACTTCATTGGCCAGACTTGCTGGTGCTGATATTGAATTAGCTGGTGCTTATCCTGGTTGGAAACCAAATCCAGACTCTCCAATTCTTAAAGAAATGCAAAACATTTATAAGAATCAATTTGGAAATATTCCAGAGATAAAAGCTATTCATGCCGGTTTAGAATGTGGTTTGTTAGGAAGTGTATATCCTAAATGGGATATGATATCTTTTGGACCTACAATTAGATTCCCACATTCTCCCGATGAAAAAGTTAAAATTGATACTGTTAAGAAATTCTTTGACTTCTTGGTAGAAACTTTGAAAGAAATTCCTAAGAAATAGTATTTTAGTTATCTAAATATCAAAGCCTAAAGAATCATTGATTTTTTAGGCTTTTATTTTTGCCTATTTTTTTTAATAAAGCTTATGATAACATAATATTCGTAATAAATAATATTATGGAAATGGCTGGTATTTAATTTTTATAATTAATACTTTTATTAATTAGTTTTAAGCTTTTTAATTAATTTATAACTTCTATTTTTAAAATCGGTACTACTAGTACCACTATTTGATATCACATTAATCCTGAATATCTTTTCTGTTTTTTAAAAGATGCTATATTATCCATGTCGCTCTCCACGATACTCTTTTATTCATTATTTTAAATAGACTTTTAATAAGATTCTGTTCAGCTACTACCTGTTGCTCAATTTGACTCAAAGACTTTATCGGTATATGATAATCAAGATTGTTTCGAATTTCATTATTGTTTACTTTTTTAATAATGAAGTAAAAAGTAAATTAGAATATATATAAATATTTTTGTAATTTTGAACAGGTTTTTAGGGAAGTACTGAAATATATATATCCATCTGTTTAACAAATATAATTACAAATATAGTTTATAAAGATATGAAAAAATTACTCATTGGCATTTTGGTTGTAATAGTTTTAGCTTTTGGCATTTTAGCAAAATACCTTATTGATAGAGCCACAATATTTACAGGATTTGCTGCAAAAAATATTGCATCCGGAGTTTTTGTAGCCGGTAGGACTCAGGAAAGTATAGAAGCATTGGATATTAATTTCTTTCCTGTAAATTTAGCTAATACGACTGTTGATATGGATTCTAAAATTGTTACGAGTAATTTCTACGGTTTTGGAAAGCAAACTGCTATTTTTAGGCAAGGTTTAGGAGTTGCATTGATAGGTGATAAGGATATTAATTATGTGAAAAGTCAGAGTTGTAAACAATGTGAAAGTATTGAATATCAGCCAGATGTGTATTGGCCACAAGGAGATAAAGATAGAGATACAATATTGTCATTTGTAAATGATAATAAGCTTAACAAAGCCATTGAAAATGCTATGAATCAAGGGAATACAAGAGCAATAATTGTTGCTTATGATACATTGGTAAAGTGGGAGAAATATAATGAAGGCTTTGATGAAACTACACCAATACTGGGTTGGTCTATGAGTAAAAGTATCACAAATGCAATGATAGGAGTGTTGGTAAAAGATGGTAAATTACAACTTGATAAGCCTGCGCCAATTGACGAATGGGCTAATGATGTTAGGTCTAAAATAACATTACGCAATTTATTGAATATGACTTCTGGTTTGAAATGGGTGGAAGATTATGGTGATATTTCTGAGGCTACCATTATGCTTTATAGTTGCGGGGCAATAGCTCAATATGCATTAAAATCTCCCGCACAATATCCTCCTGATTCAGTTTGGTATTATTCTTCAGGAACAAGTAATATTCTTCAAGAAATTATAAAACGTCAATTTTCAAATGTACACGATTATTGGGTATTCCCACAAAAAGCTATCTTTCATAAAATTGGTATGAATCATACTATAATAGAGACTGATGCAGTTGGAACATTTGTAGGTTCGTCATATACATATGCACCTGCTAGAGATTGGGCACGTTTTGGTTTGCTTTATTTGAAGAATGGAATATGGAGAAATGATACTATTCTTGATCCTTCATGGGTTGAGTTTTCTCAGCAAGAGGCTCCTAATTCAAATGGTGAATATGGTGCGCAATTTTGGCTTAATAAGTCAGGACATAAATTACCAGATGCACCAAAAGATATTTATTATGCAGATGGATATCAAGGCCAAAGAGTTTATATTATTCCTTCGAAAAAATTGGTTATAGTTAGGTTTGGAATTTCTAAACATGGTGAGTTCGATTATAACAAAATGGTTACTTCTATTTTGGATGCATTTAACTAGATACATACATCATTTATCAATTGAGTAAAGATTAAGGTGTATTCAGGCTAATAATCTTTATAAGATTATCATTTGGGTTATAAAATGCAAAAAATCGAATCTATTTGTATAAATTCGATTCAGAAATATTTTATATTTCTCTTACTTTTTAAATAATTTCTTTAACTTTTGTCCAAAAGTAAGGTTGTCTTTATGTACTTTCAGTGATTTAAAACCATCAATTCCAACAAATTCAGCTTCCTCAACTCTGAAAAGTTCTATGTGTTTACTAAGTGGGCCCTTCTTTAAGAACTCTACATATTGATTTAAATCTTCTTCATTTCCCTCTGCTTCTAAATCAACATGCCTACTGTCTCCATTCATGTAAACAGCGTGAATATCAAATTTATAAGCACCAGACTGTGAATAAAAATTAAAATCTGCATTATCAAGCTTCCCCTCTATGTAAATATTAAGATGTTTTTTCATCTATTGTCTTAATTTGTGATTAATATACTTCTTGTATATGAAGCAACATTGTTGCAAAGATAGTATATATTTTCAATCTTTCAACAATTATTACTTAATTATTAAAATACTTATTAATACAACATTGTTAATATTTCTTTGGAGAGATAATATCCTCCAAATGCTCCGAAAAGACCAAAAATATTGGTTGCAAATATATAAAAAATAGCCAGTTTAATATCTTCTGTTCTAAATAAATTTATACTTTCCAATGCAAATGAAGAGAATGTTGTAAAACCTCCTAAAACTCCTACAACCAAAAATAATTTTAGATTGAATGAAGTACTTTCATTTTCAAAATACGCCCATAAGATTCCTATTAAAATAGAACCAATAATATTTACTGAAAATGTACCCCAAAGAAATATTTTTCCAATGAAGCGTGGAATTAATGCAGCAAGTAAATACCTTAAACTACTTCCTATTGCTCCTCCAAGTGCTACAATTAGTATCTTATTCAATTTTAGTAATTTATGTTATAAATAATTGTTTGTCCAAAGGTGGTAAAAATTGAATCCTTATGATATATTTGACCTCCATTCTTTTTAACTACCCATTCTAACTTAATCCAATCATCGCTTTGGGTTCTGCATAATTTGTCTTCGGAATATTCAGCACCAATACCGATAGTAGTTTCGTTATTGCAGCAATCTAATCCTTCTACATTAATGTTTATATATCTATAATCTATCTCGTCATTGGTAGATTGCGGCATGGTATTATTCACTTTTAGATTAATCCATGATTCTCCTGTTAAATTAAAATCTTTATTATATGTTTCATTTTCTTCTAACTCTTCTACGGCGACTGTTTCTTCAATTTCGAAATAGGAGTTTTTTATAACTCTAAATCTATAAATTTCAGTATTGCTTTGTTCTATTTCAAAGCTATAATTACCATCTGAGTTTGTTTCTACATTGGCAATATTATTAAAGTTAGAGTTGTAAACACCATCAATTATTTGTTTAGAATCGAGATATACATGCGCTCCTGAGATATTATCATTTGAATTTATTTTGCTAATATGACCAGTAACGGTTATAACTTTTGGCTCTTTTTTACAAGACCAGCTGAAGATAACTGTAGTTATAATAATGAAGATTAATAATTTATGCATAAAGTATTCTATTTTAATCAGGATTATTTGCAAATAATTCTGTCGATTGGTAAAACTAATAAATTTGGGTATTTGAAAAATACCCAAATTTAAGTTTTTCTAAATCAGCCTGTACCGAACTTGTTTCGGGAGTAATTTACTGCATTGCATCCCGCTTTCACTGCTTATTCGTACAGTTCGCTTTGCTTTTGTATGAATAATGCAGGTTAATATTTTGCAAATATAAGGATTTATAATATTAGTATTCTTAATATTAGTATTCTTTTTTATGGTGAATAATATACTGTGTCAGTATATATTATACTCCTTCAAAAATACGTAAGATACGTAAATCATTAAGTAATAGAAAGGCCACTAAAAATGGGAATATATATAAATTGTAATAAACACCGAAAAAGATAAAATTAAAAGTTGGTCGCTCAACCCAAAACGTGATAGTAGGTATAAACAACAATAGCATAATTAACATAAAATGAAAATGTAAACTTGTATTAAGTTCTGCTATTTTAACTTGATATTTCTTATTTTTAGAAATTCTTTTTACTTCTAATACATCTTTAAAAATATGGGTTGTTGTAATAATAGTACTTGTATTTATATTGTAGTTATTTTGAAAAAAATTATCGCTAATAAATATTCTTTGATGTAGAAACTTAAAACTGTAAAATGTCTCATTTCCAGTTCTATACTCGTATTTAAACTTTGTTTTATTAAGATTTATTTTATAAAGTCTATGTGGCAGAACATAATGATCTAATGAGAACAAAATAATAAGCAATATGCCTGTTGCCGCCATTATTTTTGCAAACTTTCTTTTATTGCTATTGATGTAATCACTATAATTCTCATCGTAAATTTTCTGACTTTTTCTATTTAGATATTCCTCATATTTCTCTTTTGCATATTGGTATCGAGCTTCGAATTCTTCTTTGCTAATATGCTCACTATAGTTTCTATGAACATGATGTTTATTCCTGAAATGGAAATGAGTTTTTTGTGTATTCGATGTTTTGTTGTACGAATTACCAGTGTTGTCAAAAGTGATTGTTGATTTCTTTTTTTTAATAAGAATTTCATAAGCTTCAACTACTGCAACAAATTGTTGTTGAGTATGACCATTTGGGTTTCTATCTGGATGAAACTGAAGAGCTTTCTTATGAAAGGCCTTTTTAATTTCTGATTTAGTTGAATTATTTGATAACCCTAATAATTTTAAAGCTTGTTGTTTTGTCATTATTTATATAGTAGGAATACTGTATTTTGTTTTTGAATGTTTATTTTAACCTTACGCCATTCTAAAATACTTTTACTCAAAATCTTTTCTTTCGGTCCACTTATGTCTCTGGCAATACATAATTTTGTACTTGCTTGGGCATTTTTGATAATAAACTCCATAAGCTTTTGATTTCTATATGGTGCTTCTATAAAAATTTGAGTCTGATTTTCAGAATAAATTCTGTTTTCTAATTGTTTTAAAGTTTTTAGTTTTTGTGCATTATCGATTGGTAAATAACCTACAAAGGCAAAATTTTGACCATTAAAACCACTAGCCATTAAAGCCATCATTAATGAAGAAGGCCCTACTAATGGTACGACTATTATTCCTTGTTGTTGTGCTAATTGTACAACATGATTTCCAGGGTCAGCAACACATGGTAATCCAGATTCACTAATTATTGCCATATCAAAACCTTCTTTTAGTGGCTTGACAAATTGTGGTATATCTTGCTCTAATGTGTGTTTGTTTAGCTCATAGAATTCTACTTCTTCAAAATTCGTATTGAAACCTATCTTTCTCAAATACCGTCTTGCTGTTCTTATGTTTTCAACAATAAAATGCCTTATTGGTAGAGACCTTTCTTTAACACCTACGGGAATAACATATTGCCATTCACCTTCGCTAATGGTATTTGGTAGTAAGTATAATTTTGCGTTTATCATATCTAAAGAATATAAATAATTATCTAATTTGTAAAACTATCGAAATAGATGTTCAAATCTATATTTCCACCACTTAATATAATTCCTATTTTCTTGTTCTTAAAATAGTCTTTATTTTCCATAATAATTGCTAAAGCAGTTGATGATGATGGTTCTATAATGATTTTCATCCTTTCTAATATTATTTTCATTGCATCTACAATTGTTTTTTCTTTGCAAGTAAATATTCTTTCAATATATTCTTTTATAATTGGGAAAGTGGATTTTCCAGATGAAGTGAGTAATATATCTGCAAGAGTAGTAGGATTGTTTGACGGGATTATTTTATTTTCAATCATGGACATATAAGCGTCATCTGCATTTATGGCTCCTCGCGATTTAAAAGCTCCAACTTTTTGGAAGTTTTCGCATTTGAAATAAATATTACAACTTAAATGATTATTAATATATTCAGGACTCATTATTGGAGTTCTATGAATATATTTTTCTATTCTATTATGAGCTTCTATAATTTCTTTTTTTGATATCATTATAAAATGTATTTATATATTCTAATAGTAATAGAAGATTTATTTTTTAAATTTTACTGATTTTAGTTGTAAATATTCTTCTTCTAAACCTTTGGTTGTTAGTCCTTTATTGATAAGAGGAGGTATTTCATTAATCTTAAAAAAGCCAATTTCTTCCACTTCATCATAATTAGGTTTTGGCAAATTATCTATTATCCCAATATAAACTAACATTAGTGCAGTAGAGTTTTTTGCTTTGAATAACCTTTTTGACATAGGTGAAAAATTATCTAATTTATGATTCAATTCTTCAGCACATTCTCTTATAATTGCTTGTTCTGCATTTTCACCGAAACGGATATGACCTGCTACTGCGGCATCCCACTTACCCGGTTCTATATCACTTTTCAAACTACGTCGCTGCAATAGAATTTCATTTTTTCTATTAAATAAATGTAATCTTACAACCGGATATATTATATTTGGATTTTTGTGACATTCTTCTCTGCTGGCTTTGCCTATTACCTTTCCTTCTTCGTCAACAATAGGTAGTAGTTCTATATCTATTTTCTTTCTATTTTGTAAGTATCTAATTATAAATTCTACTCCAAAATATCCGAAAATCATAATGTAAAATAAGGCTGTACTAACAAAAGCCCAAGCTTCTGTACTCATCCAGAAACTACTATATATCAGTATGATAAGGTGTATTGTTAAAATTATTAGCATATTTCTAATACTCTTACGCATAATTGCTTCTTGAGCCTCATTTGTTTGCAAATCTTTGATATATCTTTTGGACATACTTAGCATTAAATTGTTCTTAGATAAAACTGAGTAAGCTAATACAGCTATTAATATCAATTCAATAATTGCTGGCTTAAGTTTGAAAAATAAATCATTATGTAGAATAATAGACACTCCACCCATTATAGTAATAAGAATAGTATCCATAAGAACAAATTTCTCAAGTTTTTTATCCTTAATAGCAAAATAAATTAATTGCAATATTCCTAGCACAACTGCTACAATTAAACCTATTTGGGTTCCCCAAATTTCATCTGCAATAATAAAAATAAGTATAGGTAGTAAACCTGGCAGCATTTTTTTAAAAGACCTAATTGATTCATGATTTTAGTTTTAATAATTAGGTGAGTGTAAATAATATAACAATGTGTTAATCATTGTAATAACGGCTATAATAAAATTATAAACAGGCATCTTTGATTGATAATTTATAAGTCTCTAAAATTAGGAATATCTTTTAAATATTCTAATTTATGGTTATGATAATTTACTTTACAAATGTAGTGTGTTAATCCATTAGTCATAATTAAATAATCAACTTGCATTTTAAGATTATACATTGCTGCCTGAGCAAAAGTATCTTCATTAATCTTAATATGTGGGGCTTTGCATTCTACAATAACAATAGGCTTACCTTGCTTATTATATTGTACAATATCTGTGCGTTTTAATAGATTGTTGACTTTAAGAGCCTTTTCAATAGACATTAAGGAAGCCCTAAAATTTTTGTATTCAATAAGAAATCTTATAAAATTCTGTCTTACCCACTCTTCAGGAGTTAAAATAATATATTTTCTTCTAATACTATCAAAAATCTCCAATTTTCCGGATGTATTTTCGCGAATTTGAAAATGGAATTTGGGTAGATTTAAATCTTGCATTATATAGGAATTCTTTTATAATATATTTCTTAAGCTTTGTATTTAATCCATTTTGCTAACTCTTTGTATGTAGGTTTTTTACCATACATAAGAATTCCAACTCGGTATATCTTTCCCGCAAGCCAAGTTAGTAAAACAAAGCTTCCAACTAATAATAGCATCGATAAACCTATTTGCCAATAAGGTACTCCAAAAGGAATTCTAGCCATCATACTGATAGGAGAGGTTAATGGAATCATTGACATCCAGAAAGCAATAGGACCATCAGGATTATTAGCAATCATTTGTACAGTGGCAATAGCCACTAAGAGAGGCACCGTAATCGGTAAAACAAATTGCTGAGTATCAGCTTCAGAATCGACAGAAGAGCCAATAGCAGCAAATAGTGCAGCGTAAATCAAATATCCAAAAAGGAAATAGAATAAGAAACTAAAAATAATAACCTTAAAGTTGATGCTTTTTATAGCTTCAAAGACCATCGCTGTTTTTTCATAGTTTCTATTCACTTCTACTGTATTAGCAGGGTCAATTACTTGACCTGTTTTTTGCATTTGATATTTTTCAATTTGCTGTAATTCATTTGAGAAAGCAAGTTTTGCTCCAGTCATAATTGCGGATGTCAGAATCACCCATAAAATAAATTGTGTTAATCCTACCATTGCAATGCCAACGATTTTTCCCATCATTAACTGAAATGGTTTTAAAGAAGAAATAATTACTTCGACAATTCTATTAGATTTTTCTTCTATTACACCTCGCATAACCTGAGTTCCATAAAGAAAAATAAAGAAATATATTGAAATAGAAAGTACTAAGCCAATTATAAAATATAGAGATCCTGCTCGTTTTTCTTCGCCTCCTTGATCTGTTAATTTAATACTTGAAATATCGATACTGTTTTTCATAGCACTAATAAGCTCCTCGCTTACCCCCGCATCTTTTAAACGCATAGTTCTCAAGTCATTATTTATGCTACGTTGAATGTATTGTTCAACATTCATTCCTGGTTCTTTTTTACTATATATAAATATTTTACTAGGATATGTATAGGCTGGTTTGGGAATATATAGAACCATATTGTAACCTAGTTTTTCATAATCACGTTTGGCTACATCAATGTCAAGATGCATAGCTTCGAATTTTATATTCGTTGAATTCTCAAAGGCATCAATAAAAAATCCACTTTCATCAACAATACCTACAGTTTTGGTTTCATCACCAATACTGGCTAAAATAGCAGGGACAATCATTATTGCTGCCATTAGTATTGGACCAAGAATTGTCATTATTATGAAACTTTTTTTGCGTACGCGGCTTAAGTATTCACGTTGTATTATTAGCCAAATTTTATTCATAATTAGATTTTTTACTGATTTTTATTTTTCTGTAACTCTTCTGATAAAAATTTCATTCATACTAGGAATAATTTCTTTAAAAAGATGTATGTTACTATTTTGCATCATTAATGATAATAGTTCGTTAGTATATTCATCGCCAGGAAGTTGTATAATAGCTTTATAGCCTTTTTCTAGTTTATCTTTACTTATGATGTTAAAATTTGAAGGTAGAAATTTTGATAATTCCAGTTCTTTGGCTTCATATTCTAGCTCAAAAGTACTGTTTTTATATGTTTGTTTTATATCGTATACTTTACCCTCAAGTATTTTTTCAGACTTATTAATAAGTGCTATATGGTCGCAAATTTCTTCCACAGAAGCCATATTATGCGTTGAGAAAATAACTGTTGCTCCTTCATCTCTCAAGTTGAGAATTTCTGTTTTAATTAGTTCTGTATTAACAGGATCGAAGCCACTAAATGGTTCATCAAAAATCAATAATTTAGGTTTATGAAGAATGGTTACTATAAACTGTATTTTCTGTTGCATTCCTTTTGAAAGTTCTTCAACTTTTCTGTTCCACCAAGTGTCAATTTCGTATTTTTCAAACCAATATTTTAGTTGTTTTTTAGCATCGCTTTTGCTTAGACCTTTTAGTTGTGCTAAATATATTGCCTGTTCTCCTATCTTCATTTTTTTATAAAGACCTCTTTCTTCAGGCAAATAACCAATATATTCAATGTGACTAGGTTTGAGCGTTTCACCATTAAGATATATTTTTCCTTCATCAGGGGCTGTAATCTGGTTAATTATTCTAATTAAAGTAGTTTTACCAGCTCCATTGGGCCCTAAAAGTCCAAATATACTTCCTTCAGGTACATTAATACTTACACCCTTTAATGCCTTATGATTTGAAAAACTTTTGTGTATATTCTCTGCCACTAATAAATCCATAGTCTAAATATTTTTGCGAAAATAATTAAAATATAGCCTGAATTTTACTAAAAATGATTTGTAAAAATAGCTATATCTTGATTTTGCAATTTTTTAATAAATCGTTAATATTTTCTTAGTAACTTTTTAATTTGCTTTTATTAATTCATTAATTTTAGCCGCCATAAAGAAAAGCAGAATTAAATATTAAATATACATTTGCAGGGTAAATATTTTATTAAATATGGGAAGACAATTACTTAATATCGTGGGGATTTCAACAAGTAATCTTCAATCTAGTACATTTGCATTAATATTAGAAGTTGATGGGACAAATAAACGAATTCCAATTATTATTGGTCCTTTTGAAGCACAAGCTATTGCCATTGCTATGGAGGATATGACTACAAGCCGACCTTTAACCCATGATTTGTTAAAGAATATTTTAGATACTTATTCTATTGTGCCAAAGGAAATAGATATTGTTAAGTTTAGCGAAGGAGTTTTTTATTCTTTAATAACACTTTCTGATGGAAATAAAGAATTTGCAATAGACTCCCGTACTTCTGATGCCGTTGCAATAGCTGTTAGATATGATTGTCCTGTTTATGCAAGTGATGAAGTTATTGAGATTACAGCAATGGAAGAGGAAAGTATAGAAGAAGAGTTTGATGATGAAATCTCTGTTGAAAATAAAGAAATAAGTATTGAGGAGTTGGAAAAGTATTTGGAAGAGCTTATTGCAGAAGAGAATTACGAAGAGGCTTCGAAGGTTAGAGACGAAATTAATAAAAGGAAAAATTTATAAAATAAAGTTATGAGTTTAAAGAATAGATTAGTGTTAATGAACTTTTTACAGTTCTTTATTTGGGGAGCATGGTTAATCACGATTGGTGGATATTGGTTTCAGAACAGAGAATGGTCAGGTACTAACTTTGGCGCAATTTTTTCTACTATGGGTATTGCATCACTTTTTATGCCCGCAATATCAGGAATTATAGCCGACAGGTGGATAAATGCAGAGAAATTATTGGGCATATATCATCTCTTTGGTGCAGCCATATTATTTTATTTGCCTTTTGTAAATTCTCCAACAACGTTTTTCTGGGTGATGTTGCTAAATATGATTTTTTATATGCCAACAATATCCTTGTCTATAACTGTGGCATATAGTGCCTTAAAGAAGGATGGGAAAGATGTTGTTAAAAATTATCCTCCAATTAGGGTATTTGGAACCATAGGTTTTATTGTGGCAATGTGGACAGTGAGTTTACTTAAGATTGAAACTTCTGCTATGCAGTTTTATGTTGCATCAGTAGCTTCTTTAATTTTGGGAATATATGCTTTTACTCTTCCAAAATGTGAGGTAAATAAGAATGTTGGGAAGAAGTCATTAATTGAAAATCTTGGATTAAAGGCATTTTCTTTATTTGCTAATCCTAAGATGGCAATGTTTTTCGTATTCTCTATGTTATTAGGTGCATCTTTGCAACTTACTAATGCATATGGAGATACTTTCCTACACGATTTTGCAAAGATTGATATTTATAAAGATTTAATTACGGTTAAATATCCGGCAATTATAATGTCTATTTCTCAAATTTCTGAGACACTTTTCATTTTGGCTATTCCATTTTTCCTTAAGAAATTTGGAATTAAGAAGGTTATGTTAATGAGTATGTTTGCATGGGTATTGCGTTTTGGATTGTTTGGTTATGGAAATCCTGCAGAAGCACTTTGGATGATAATATTATCAAATATTGTGTATGGAATGGCTTTCGATTTTTTTAATATATCAGGATCATTATATGTTGAATCACAAACTACTTCAAATATAAGAGCTAGTGCTCAAGGAGTCTTTATGATGATGACTAATGGTTTTGGAGCTATTTTTGGTAGCTGGACAAGTGGTTGGTTGATAGATACATATTTTAAAAATGATGCCGGAGCTTTCGATTGGCATGGAATATGGCTTACTTTCTCCGCTTATTCTTTAGTTATAGCAATTGCATTTGCAATTTTATTTAAGCATAAACATAACCCTGAGGAATTAACTAATGTAACACATTAATAATAGATAGCAGAAATTTTACGAAACGAGCATTACAAATGTTAAATATATGAGGCAATATTTAGATTTATTAGATCATGTTTTAGAAAATGGAATTGTAAAAGAAGATCGTACAGGTACTGGTACTAAAAGTGTATTCGGTTATCAAATGCGTTTTGATTTATCAGATGGATTTCCTTTACTTACAACTAAGAAATTACATTTAAAATCAATAATATACGAATTACTATGGTTTTTGAAAGGCAGCACTAATGTCAAATATCTTCAGGAAAATGGTGTAAGAATTTGGAATGAATGGGCAGATGAGGATGGTGAGTTAGGACCAATATATGGTTACCAATGGCGCTCTTGGCCTGATTATAAAGGTGGAAATATAGACCAAATATCTCAAGTGATAGATGCTATTAAGAATAATCCAAATTCAAGAAGACATATTGTAAGCGCGTGGAATGTAGGTGCATTGGATGATATGAATCTTCCTCCTTGTCATATACTATTTCAATTTTATGTTGCTGAGGGTAAATTAAGTTGCCAGTTATATCAACGAAGTGCAGATATTTTCCTCGGTGTACCTTTTAATATTGCCTCTTATGCTATTTTATTAAAAATGTTTGCTCAGGTTACAGGACTTCAGCCAGGAACGTTTGTTCATACTTTGGGAGATGCACATATCTATCTTAATCATATTGAGCAGGTTAAACTACAGCTTACTCGTGAGCCTTATAAATTACCGGAATTAAAGATAAATCCTGATATAAAATCAGTTTTTGATTTTAAATATAAAGATTTTGAGTTAGTTAATTATACATCTCATCCTCATATTAAAGGGGCAATTTCGGTTTAATAAAGTACTAAATTTTTTTATAACAATACCATGAAACCAATATCAATAATAGTAGCAATAGCTTCAAACTACGCAATAGGAAAAGATAATGATTTACTTTGGCATATTTCAGATGATTTAAAACGATTTAAGAAAATTACATCCGGGAAGACTGTTGTTATGGGTAAAAATACATTTTATTCACTTCCTTTTAGACCATTGCCTAACCGTAGAAATATTATTCTTACAGATATTGCCGGAGAGCAAATAGAAGGTTGTGAAATGGCTTATTCAATAGAACAAGCAATTGATTTGATGGATGCTGATAGTGAAAATTTTATCATGGGAGGTGGGTCCATTTATCGTCAGTTTATGGATATTGCTGATAAATTGTATATTACCAGAGTACATCAAGATTTTGATGCTGATACATTTTTTCCTAGTATTGATGAGTCAGAATGGAAGTTGATAGATAAAACTGATATGCCACCTGAAAAAGAAGGGAGCTTTAGCTTTTCATACGAAATTTACACACGTAAATAATAATTCTGTTTTTATTAATAAATATATTAAGGATTATTTCTTAAATGATTGTAGATCGTGAAGTTTTCTATAAATACCATTGTGCTCAATAAGTTCGCTATGACTTCCTTTTTCAACTATTTCACCTTTATCCATAACTACTATTTCATCAGCATTTTTAATGGTTGAAAGCCTATGAGCTATTACTATAGAGGTTCTATTTAGCATCAAATTGTCTAATGCTTCTTGTACTAAACTTTCTGATTCTGTATCTAGGGATGAAGTAGCTTCGTCAAGAATCATTATTGGAGGATTTTTAAAAACAGCCCTGGCAATACTAATACGTTGCTTTTGTCCTCCTGACAATTTATTTCCTCTATCTCCAATATGTGTGTAGTATCCTTGAGGTAATTGTGATATAAATTCATGTGCATTTGCTACTTTTGCAGCTGAGATAACAGATTCTTCGGTTGCATTTATTACTCCAAAAGCTATATTATTAAAAATAGTGTCATTGAACAATATTGACTCTTGATTAACAATTCCCATTAAGCTACGGATATCTTCAATTTTTAAATCTCTGAGATCTGAGCCATCAATGCTTAAACTACCAGCAGTAGGGTCGTAAAATCTTGGTAGTAAATCTACTAAAGTTGATTTCCCTGCTCCTGAGGCTCCAACAATAGCAATCGTTTTACCTTTATTTATCTCTAGATTTATATTATTAAGAACAATATCGTCTTCGTATTTAAAGCTTAGATTATTATAAATAATATTACTATTAAAATCAGATTTCGCTTTTGCATTAGGTTTTTCTTGTATATTGTCTTCTGCATCAACAACTTCCCATATTCTCTGTGCAGAAGCAATTCCCTTTTGTATTCTATAATATCCACTAGAAAACGACTTTATGGAAGGAATAACCTGAGAAAATAAGGTAACATAGAAAACGAAAGTAGGGCCGTCCATAGCGCTATTATCACTAAGAATGAGTTTCCCTCCATACCATAAGACTATGGATATAACAATAATTCCAAAGAATTCACTTAATGGAGCTGATAAATCACCTCTGCGGAATACGCCAATCATTACTTTTGAGTAATTGTTATTATGAGTGTAGAATTTATCTTCGGAGTATTTTTTTGCATTGAATGCTTTAATTATTCTAAGGCCAGTAACAGCTTCATCTAAATATGAAAGTAGAGTGCCATTCATATTTTGAGCTTTAAGTGATTTTCTTCGAAGAGACTTTCCTATTCTTGCTATAACAAAACCTGCAATTGGGAGTACTGTAAGCATTACCAATGTTAATTTTGTACTTATAATAAAAAGTGTTGTCATGTAGGCAAATATGGTGATGGAGTCTCTAAAAAGAATTTCAAGGGACCCCATAATTGTCCATTCTACATCTTGTACATCATTGGTGGCTCTTGCAATAATATCGCCCTTTTTCTTATTGGAGAAATAGGATAGGGGTAGCTGAATAATTTTCGAATAAACACTATTTCTGATATCTCTTATAACTCCATTTCTAAGCGGAGCAAGAATATACATAGCTAAATAACGAAACAAGTTTTTAAGAAAAAACAAAATAATAATAGATATACTAATGATTATCAATACTTTCTCGGCGCCACTATGTTCAATCATCTTACTCATTTGAAGATATAAGTTTGGCATCCATGTTTCTTTATTAAATATATCGAATGCAGGAGCAGTTTTCACTAATGATTCCACTCCAACAATTAATTTTAGGAATGGTATTATCATTGCTAATGAAAATATTGAAAAGATAATTGTCAAGAAATTAAAGGCAACATTTAATAGTGCATAAATTCTATAAGGTTTGACGTAACTTAATAATCGTCTAAATTCTTTCATAAATTAATCTGTTATAATTTGGCAAATTTAATCAAATTAGTCTTCTTTATACCAAGAAGCATACATATGGTAACTGTCAGAAATTCTATTTATTTCTCCTTTAGTGAGCTCGGGGTCGATATTTTTAATCTTTTTTGCAGGTGTACCAGCGTAAATACTTCCACTTTCAACAATAGTATTTTTGGTAACAACAGCACCAGGCGCAATAATGCAGTTACTTTCTATTACTGCATCATCCATAATAATTGCGCCCATTCCAATTAATACATTGTCGTTTATAGTACATCCATGAATAACAGCATTATGAGCTATAGATACATTGTTGCCTATTTTTGTTGGGCTTTTTTTATAGGTTGCATGGATAGTGGCATTATCTTGTATGTTCACATTATTTCCTATTCTGATGCTATGAACATCACCACGAACAACGGCACTATACCAAATGCTACAATCATTGCCCATTACCACATTACCTATTACTACAGCTGTTTCAGCTAGAAAACAATCATCGCCAAATTGTGGGGTGTGCCCTAATAAACTTTTAATTATTGCCATTATATTCTAGTTTTAAAATATTCTTTGTGTCTTTTGTTATTGCAAATTTGTTGTCAATACGATATCCTATAAGCCAGATTATTTCCCCCCCGCTACATAATAATAAGGCATTTTGCTTTTCATAATTGGTGAATTTGTTATCAATAAAAAAGTCTGAAAGTTTTTTCATTCCTTTCATGCCAAAAGGATGAAAGGAATCGCCTGTTTCCCATTTTCTGATGGTTAATGGGAAATTGATTTTGTCGGCATCAAGAAATGCTTGATTGGCTTTTGCTTTTTTATAGTCTTCTGTATTATTTATATTAACAGAAATGCCGATTTCTTCCCATAAATTATCGTCGAAATTATCAATACTTATTTTATTAAATTTTTTATTTGTTGATTGATTTTGTAGTGTAATATAATCTCGTTCTATCAATATCAGATATTCTCGACTTTGTATTGTTTTACCACTATTATCACCTTCCAATAATGAGATTAAATTGTCGATATGACTTTTATTAAATCCATAATGGTTAAAAATATTATAGCAAATTAACTGAGGGTGGGAGTGTTGTGTTATCTTGTTAATTTTTATTTTGAAAATTCCAGCATTAGTTTTTTGTCGTAGATTTTCTATTTCTTTTTTTAGATTTTTATTGGCATAATTTTCCAATTCAGAGATATATTCAATAGTAGTATCGAGTTTTTTACTGAAATTACTTTGTAATTTATAAAAATGAGGCAGAATATTGTGTCTTATATAATTTCTTTGATATTTATCTGAAGTATTGGAAGAATCTTCGCGGAAAGATATATTATTTTCTTCTACAAAATAAGAGATTTCATCACGTGTACAGAACATTAGAGGTCTAACAATTTTGTTATTATTTCTTGCTAATCCGTGAAGCCCGGCAATTCCTGTACCTCTAATTAGATTAATAAAGAAAGTTTCTGTTTGATCATCGAGATGATGAGCTATAGAAATATAATCATAATTATACTTTGTTGCAAGCTTATCAAACCAATTGTAGCGAATATCTCTTGCTGCCATTTGGATACTTATTTTATGCTTTTTTGCATAAGCATGAGTGTCAAAACTCTTATGTAGAAAATTAATATTATTGTTTTTACAATAATCAATTACCATTTGAGAATCCATGTCAGCTTCTTTACCTCTCAACTTGAAGTTGATATTAGCTACTACAAAATTCAAATCACTTTTATTAAATAACCAAAGCATTAGCATACTATCCATACCACCACTAACTGCAAGTATAAATTTGGCAGTTTTATAATCGGGCACTATAGAAGACAGGTATTTATTAAAAGTGTTTATCATGCTGCAAAAGTACTAAAATAAGGGTATAAAAAAAGCTGTTTACAAAGTTGTAAACAGCTTTAAATATTATGTATTAAAATAATTATTTAACAATCATTTTCTTAGTTACTGAAGAGTTTCCAGCATAAACAGTGTAGAAATAAATTCCACTTGCTAAATTATCAGAGTTTAATTGAATAGTATGAGTTCCGGCTGATTGAGTGCCATAATTCATTTCATAAACTTTTTGTCCGGTAATATTGATAATAGAGATACTCATATTTGTAGATTTTGATAAGTTAACATCAATTTGAGTATTACCATTAAATGGATTAGGACGGTTCTGAGAAACACTAGCGATATTATCTATAGTAGTTTTAAAACCTGGATTAACAACAAAGTCAGCTTCTGAGAATGTGATTCCGGAAATATAATTATGAGTAATTGGGTTGATAGGATCAACGTCTTTGTCTATTTCAGTCATAGGGATAGTATAAGTTCCATTATCTGACATGATAATGTCAGACATATATTGGAAGAAGCAATCACCATAAATTGAAGTGCCACTAGTAAAGTTAGTTGCAACAGTTTGTTTTCCTGAAATAATATCCCAACCAGCAACATAGATGTCTGGGAACATATTTAATAGTAGTCCAGCAGAACCAGTTGGAGCAATTGAAGTATCGCTGTCAGTCCAAGAAGCAAATACTTTAGTACCATCGCTAGTTTTTCCAGCTTGTAATCTTAAATTCCAGCCAATATCACCATATCCACCTTCAGAACCAGGTACAGCAATTGTATATATATCACCTAGATGGCGAGCGTCCCAACCTGTAGAAGTTGTATAAACATCAAAAATAGGATTTGAGAAATCACCATTAGCTACATAATAAGAATATCCTAAAGAGTCATCATTGTCAGAGGAAGCTGCTTTTACTAAAGCCATTAAGTGTAAATCTCCATTTGCGTCAACTACACCATCAAGAGAACTTGAGAACATTGGACGACTTGTTGCAGGAGTTACACCTTTCATAGGTTGAAGCATATCGGTAATAACACTTAAATTAGAGAAATTGAATACTGGCATTTTAGACCAAGAAGTACCACCGTTTACAGTTTTCCATACAATTGGCATATAAGAACGAGTGTCGTTACTTGAATCACGACCAATAGTCCAGTAATATCCAATAGTTCCGTCGGTAGACCATGCTGTATTGAAGTTCCATACGTAAGCAAAATCACTTCCATCAGTGTCAGCTACGAAATTTGGTGTAAATTTAGTTAATGTCCAATCAAAATTATTGTTAGTAGTGTTAAAAGTACCTGTTAAAAGATAGTTAGTATCTAGGGCATAAACAGGAGAACTTTCGTAAGAAGATCCCATGGCGTGAATAATACCATTATTAGTAGCTTGTACACCCCTGCGAATTAGTGCACCGTAAGAAGGAATTAAGTTGTTAGACACATTTGTGCTATCCAATTGCATACTACCCATAAATGTTTCTTGCCAGCCTGCTCCATCAGATACTGGACCACAATAGGCAGTAAATGCATTATTAGGATTAGTGTTTCCTGCAGGGTTGTAAATTACTCCTGAAGGGTAACGTAAGTTATGTCCTGAAGTATTATTCATAACCATTTGAGTGTTCCATGTAACACCACCATCAGTAGAGCGTGTTGACATCATATCTCCTGAAGAAACAGCTCCATGATCACCAACTTTAGCTCTGTGGAAAAATTGTATTACTCCAATATCTTCATTTACTGTCAAACAAGTTTGTTGTTCTACAAGCATTGTGTAAACATTGTTGGAATAACCAATTGTAGTAGAAGAAACAACCCCTTTGGTTGCTTTGTGGAAGTTAACAGGTCCAGCAACATCCATTGATTGCATGTCATAAGCCTCTTGTGCACTCTTTGGACTACGATCTTGTTTGTAGTCCATCTTTAAAACGCTTTGTCCAAATGCAAATGTTCCGACACTTAAAGCAAGCGCAAATAGTAAACCTTTTTTCATAATAAAATAATTTAGTTAATAATAATTAATTGTCTGTTTGGTTTTAAACTCGATTAACGACCAAAATTACAAAAAAAAAGGTTTATAGTAAAATGTTTTTTTTATTTTTTTTAAAACAATTTGTTGATTTGTATTACTCTTACAAAAGCGAAGCAAAATATATTATTCTTGAATATAGATTCTTTTTACTCTTGAA
>Ga0256842_1000938_pt1 | contig 24968 bp, 29 predicted proteins | sample 4559240metaG_FD_185973 | JGI IMG/M metagenome (GOLD analysis project Ga0256842, IMG submission 185973) | Hydrothermal vent microbial communities from Guaymas Basin, Mexico - 4559-240 | ecosystem: Environmental > Aquatic > Marine > Hydrothermal vents | place: Mexico: Guaymas Basin | collected... | reverse complement strand
TTGCATTTATATCTTTGTCTCTTCTCTCCTGATTTTGTGAAATAATGTCCCATCTTAACCACTTCCATCGACTTGCAATGTGGACATATCATCTCCCATTTATATCCCTAAGTGAATATAAACATTATTGTAGCATTACCAAAATATTATAATAACTCAAAATAATGGTATTAATCCTATTGAGTTCAAAGAATACAGAATAAATTGCCCTATACCTTCAGAACACAGCCAAATAAAAGATTATTACCCTAACTCGATATATCATGATCGTCTTCACGACTATTCGACCAACAATCCATACATAAAGCTGATTAAAGAAATAGCTTAAAGAAATAGCACGATATTTTTACGAGGAAGGTGGCGTCAAGGCTGTTGAATTGCACTTGGAGTTAGACGAGATTAATCACATATTGGGACAGCTAAAACGACGAATCCCGGCCTGCCTCTCACGAGGCCTCTCCGGAAAGACGAGCGATCGTATGACGAGCAAATATATGGCTTGTTCGAGTTTCATCAGGAAATACATTTTCAAGAATCCTCAGAACATCTTGAGGAGTCTAAAGCCGAGCAACATACCTCGCTTTAAGCGAAATTTAGAGAGTTTGCTCCAAATGACGGTCGAAGAATTTCTGAGCGAGTATGGAATAAAATACAATGGCGTCCTTAAGGATAAAAGGATCGGCGAGCTGATTCGAGAATATCGAGATCAGTTTGGAGAGCTTCCAAAGTTCATCGAAGCCTATGGGTAATTAATCAAATTTATAAAATGATTATAATATTACTATCCCAAAATTATTCAAAGGGGAGGTCAGACCTGCCCAGTTTCATCACCGCTCAGCTCCCGTAAGGGTCATCATCCCCCTACGACGAACGATGAGGAGATTTAAATTCTATACGTCCCAAATTTGACCGCCAAAATTAAGATCGCGATCGTTCCGAATATGCTAAATAAGACTACAAAATCACCCGAGATTAGACCCACGTTGTATAGAAGAACGATAAAGAACACGATCGCCAAGAACGCCTGCAAAATTATCAGGAAGTTCGGAGCGGTTGGAAGTCTCAGCAGTAGAGGTTCCCTTCTTGCCAAGATCGTCAAAGCTACGATCAGAAGCATAGCCGTCAGAGGAATTAGGAGGACTCCGATTGGCTTGCTCGCGTATATGTCCGGTTTTCCGTTAATACCGAAGTGTATCGCGACTGTTTCGGGAATTCTATCCTACGTAATCGCCACCGCGATCGCGTAGAGGATTATCGGAATAATCTCCAGTATTAAAACCTTTCTTAAGCCAGAAACGCGCATCGGCTTAACTTCCTCAACCGGAGTGGCAAGATCCTCCTTCTCATATGTCTCCTTCGCTATCCTATAGCTGAAGTAGGCCATGGGAGCGACAGAAACCAAGTATATCATGAGAACCATCTGAAAGGGTAGATCGATGCTCAAGCTGATCGCAAGAAAGCAGAATCCCAAGATCAGGCAGTAAAGTCCAGCGAAGGTGTTGGCTTTCCTCCAAGACTCCTCCGATAGATACGTGTAGCCGAACCTAACACCTATAAACGGATTCGGTCTGTTCCTCACCGCAAGGGTCGCCAATCCTAAGAAGATCATCAGTAAAGATAGAAAAAGCTCATAGTTCATCTCGCTCACCCCCCAAAACATTCAAAATCTTCCTCACCTCCGCTTCGAGCTCTTTCAACACCACCTTACCCAAATCCGTGAGCTTGTAACACTTCCTCGGCCTTTTCTCCATCACCCAAAAGCTCTCGATTAGCCCCAACTTCTGAAGACTCTTCAGAATGTCGTAGAGGGCACCTTCGCTTGGAGCGAAGTCCAACTCCTCAAGCCTTTTCCTTATGAAGTATCCGTGCATCTCCCCATTCTTGAGCATGGAGAGTATCAGGTAGGAGTATATACCCGACCTGATCTCCTTTCTCAGCTTTTTCAGTGCTCTTGTCTTCTTATTGAACATGCATCGGACTTCGATATGTCGGAGTTCGATGTATTTTAATCTTACGGACAAAATGACAAAAACACAAGTAATTTCTTAAAATAAAAAGTTTATAATTTACAGACTCATCAGAATATATTTCTACTAAGTTTACAATATCAGAAAAAATAAGGTCGAGACACCGTATTGTGTGCTATTTAAATATCCTACAACAGTGTTGCATAACCACCAAAAATAACTATAATAAATTGATAATTGATTTCAAACAATACGATCAATAAGGCGTAGCCCAGCTCTCGTCGTCCTTGTAAACCTTTTCGTCTATGATCATTTCTCCTTCAACTAACGGCTTTGGCTCCTTAACTGCTTCGATCCTATACAACGTGGACTTATACCAGTTGTAGTCTATTTCGACTCCCAGCTTCTTAACTATCGGCAATTTCTCTTGGAATCTGAAGAAGTTCTTCTCATCCTGCGGATAGACGTTGAACTTTCTCCTCATGTCCGTGATTATGAACCCCATCTCATGTATCATCATCTGAATCTCGAACCACTTCTTCCTCGAAGCTTCGAGCGTAGTGAGCCCGAAGTAACCGGAGCATCCCACTCCCTTAAGCGTCGAAACTCCCCTCGAAAGGAACAGCTTGAGTCCGGGAATCGTTTCAACTGGATCCGTCACAAAGACGTCGAACTTCTTCTTAAGCTCATCCGGAAAAGCCTGCTGAACATCGTAAACCTGAGCTTCGACAGGCAATCCGTATTCGTCAGCCTTCCTGTTTATGAAGTCTATCAGCCTTTCGTCGATGTCAATTACGAAAACTTTCTCAGGCAAACCTGTCAAAGCTGAAGCCAAGCTGAAGAGATCATCATCTCCGACAACGAAGATCCTAGTCTTAAGCAGATCCCCCCTCTCATATACGAACTCTACTCTTCTAATTACACCGTCCAAGCTTATGAATCCCTGATCGTATTTTTCTATCGCCTCTGGCCTCTCCTCTGCAATTTTTGCGTATTCCTTCATCACTTCTTGGAAGAACTCGTTTATCTCGTAGCCCGTCCCTCCACAACACTTGCACTCGAATCTGCCGATCTTCTTTAAGCCCAGAGATTCACAGAGTCCGATACCCTTTTCCGTAAGCTTGACCTTTCCGTCTTCAATTGCTATAAGCCCCTCGTTTTCCATCTGCTGTAGTAATTCGAAAAACTCTGGTAGGCTGGCATCCTGCTCGTCGATAAGTCTGTAGACACTCATTGGCTCTCTAAATAGAGCCTGCAAGATTTGCCTTCTAATTCTTTCCATCATCTCCCTAACCCCTGTCGAGTATGTAATGCCTGTATGATTTGGGTTTAAACTTTTCTAGGAACAGCTGAAAAGCTTTCTCAGCTTTTTTTGCATCACCACACGTGAAGACATCCAAGTTCACAAGCTCGTATTCTGGCCATGTGTGTATCGATATGTGGCTCTCAGCTATGAGGACTATTCCCGTCACACCGTGCGGATTGAACTGTTTGTAGACACTGCCAACTTTGTTTAGCTCTGCTTCTTTAACTACCTCCTCTACAATCTGCCTTACCGTGTTCTCATTTGAAATTAGCTCCTTTGGAACTCCATACAACTCCGCAATTATATGCCTTCCTACGATCATAATCATCCCCCCTTTCCTCCATATTTTTCACCTCAATTTGAGCATATTTTCAAATTTAATGAGCCTTAGATGGAATACATCCAATTTTTTTCGGGCTTGACAGCCCATATCAAATTTGCTTCGATTAGGCTAAGAAGAAGCTATTAAGTATTGACTTTTAAAGTTTTCGCAAAACTTGGACAAGAATTTAGCGTTTAAAATCGAAATGTTCGGCAGTTAGCAGACCAAATCTTTTCAAAATCGTAAATTTTTGAACTTTTTTGGCCAATTCACGAAAAAATAAACCGTTTTTGGTATAACCTAACAAAACCAATTATTTTTAAGATATATACTTCAAAATTCATTAAAAATAATTTAGAGTCCGATATACTCGATGAGCTTGTCCAAGTTGACGAACATCTCAATGAGCTCTCTCATTCTTTCAATCTTCTCTTTACCTCTTATCCTTGCTTTTCTAAATATCGACTGGGTCTTTTCCACAGTGGTGAGGGTATCTTCTGCAACCACTATCATCGGAATACCCTTCTCTTCGGCCTTACCAACAACTATGCTCGGCGGTTCTAAATTACCTGTAAGAATTAGACATTTCACGTTCGGTATTTCTAAGGCGAGCATTATCAGGTCAGATCTGTCACCACCGGTAATCACAGCGCAGTTTTTAGTCTTCCTGAAGTATCCCAAAGCGGATTGAGGAGACATAGCTCCAACTAAAAGCTGTTCGATTATGTAATCCTTTTCAGGCTCGACCAAATATCTTCCACCCAACGCAGAAGCTATTTCACTCACGAATACACCTGCAAGCAAGGAATCCTTTGGAATCATACCCAAAACGTCCAGTCCGTTCTTCGCCAGCAGAGATTTCGCTAAGCTCTCCAAATATGATCTCTTGTAGCCAGACACCTGATTGAATATCGCAGCTTTCAACTTTTCGCCGAATTGAGATTTAGCTGAAAGTAATCTATCGATAACAGAGTCTTCCGTGAACTTCACGATCATTAGATCGTCAATGTCTAGCATAGATGCCACGCTTACGTCGCATAAACCCAAAGCTCTACCCAATTCGTAATGCAAGGCACCTTCAACGAGAACGACATCCTTATCCTGCCTAATATCTTCATACGCTTTTGAAATATCTCTAACGATCTTCACAGGATCGGCGGAGATTACGAACTCTATGTAGGGCTTGTCTATCATGACCGGACATATTACATCGATGGGGTCATCGATCTTCAGCGTTTCGGCAATGGCCAAAGCGTCCTCATCGACAAGCTTATCGCCAATGAACCTTCCGATACCTAAGGGCTTAAAGTATCCGACCCTATATCCTCTATCTTTCAAGATCGATCCTAAAGCCATTATGAATCCACTCTTTCCCGAATATTCATCCACCGACGAGATCAGCATCCTATCACCTCAAAACCACCTTGGCATCCACAACGCAACAACCCTTTTCATACACAAATACCGGATTTAAATCCATCTCAACTATCTCATCGAAATCCAAACTGAGCTTTGAGATTCTAACGATCACATCCACGAGTGCATTTATGTCCGAAGGTCTCTCTCCCCTAACACCCTTCAAAATACTGTAAGCCTTCACTTCCCTTATCATATCCAAAGCCTCGTCTCTATCTATAGGTGCTATCCTAAAGGAGACATCCTTAAAGACTTCCACGTATATTCCACCCATACCGAACATGATGAGTGGGCCAAATTGGGGATCCCTCTTCATTCCGACTATTACCTCCCTTCCGGGAGGCATCATCTTCTGAACCATCACCCCCTCAACGTCAGCCTTCAAATAATCTTCAGCTCTCTTAACGAGCTCATAGAATGTAGAAACTACCCTCTCCCTTCCAACGTTCAACTTGACACATCCTACATCCGTTTTATGCAGTATATCTGGCGAAACTACCTTCATCGCAACTGGATACCCGATTTTATCTGCAATCTTAAGAGCCTCTTCTGCAGTCTTTGCAATTCCGTATGGTGGAACTGGAATTCCGTATGCCTTGAGCATCTCAAAACTTTCGGCAGTTAGAACTTTCTTATCCCTATGCTTCTCTATTAGATCCCTAACCCTGACCAAATCCACTTCGATCTCGATAGACTCGATCTCCTTCTCTATCTTCCTCTTCATCAGCTCGAACCTCTTAACGGAGTTCAGAGATCTCACCGCCTTAACCGGATCTAAGAAATTCACGATTCCATGTTTCTTAAGCAGTTCGATCGCATCTCTGACGCTCTCCCCTCCCATGAAACATGTCACTATCGGTTTACCAATACCCAAAACGAACTCCGATGCTTTGATAAAGTCCATCTGTGCGGTGGGAGTCAGAATTGCTATTATCGCACCCACGTTCGAATCCTCTTCAACTATCTTCAAAGCTCTTCCAAATCTATCCGCATCTGCATCTCCCAAAACGTCAACCGGATTGTAAACGTTTGCTATCGGGGGTAGGATCTCCCTAAGCCTGTCAATAGTCCTCCTTTCAAACTTCGCCAAGTTCAAACCGAACTCCTCAACCGCATCCGATGCTATGACACCCGGCCCACCAGAGTTCGTTACTATCGCTATTCCTCCATCTATCTTCCTAATTTTTCTCAGAATTAGGGAGAAGTCGAAGAGATCCTCTATCGATTCCGCCTCAACTACTCCGCTCTGCCTGAATGCAGTTCGATAGGCGACAAAGCTTCCTGCCAAGCTACCAGTGTGGCTCGAAGCTGCTTTTGCTCCCGCTTCAGTCCTTCCACTCTTGACGCCAACTATGGGCTTAACCTTTGAAACCTCCCTCGCAACCTCCATGAACTTCCTCCCCTCGCTGACACCTTCCAAGTAGAGCATTATGACGTTCGTATCCTCATCCCTTGCAAGAAATCTCATGAAGTCCGCCTCATCCAAAACCGCCTTGTTGCCCAAGGAGACTATTTTGCTGAACCCAACATTGTTGGCTTTGGCCCAATCTAAAACGGCCAATATGAAGGCTCCAGATTGGCTCAGAAAAGCTATATCTCCCTTCGGAGGCATTATCCTTCCGAACGTTGCGTTTAGGTTGTTGTGTGTGTTTATGATTCCCAAGCAGTTCGGGCCGACCATGTTTATTCCGTATCTCCTGCAAATCTCCGTAATTTTATTTTCCAAGGCGTAGTTTCCGGCCTCTTTGAATCCAGCCGTTATGACGACTGCATTCTTAACACCCTTTCTGCCGCACGATTCAAGGATGCTTGGAACGACTTCAGCTGGCACAGCTATTATCGCCAGATCGACCTCATCGGGAATCTCCTCAACGCTCGGATAGCATTTATAGCCTAAGATCTCGTCATACTTCGGATTAACCGCATAAACCTTCCCGTCAAAATCTTTAAGATTCTTTAGCAAAATATTTCCGACCTTACCTTCTTTTGGAGTTGCGCCAACTACAGCAACGACTTTTGGATTGAACATCCTTTCCAGCATTCGCTAAAAGATAAATTTTAATAATATTTGAAATTTACTACGAATCTCCACTCTGCCAAAACCAAAAGACTAATATATATAATTACTCCACCGTAATTTGGAGGGATAATTATGAAGAGGATTTTACTGCTGTTGCTGATATGTGTTGGACTCGTGCTGGCCGGTTGCACCGGTGAACAGGGCGCCAAGGAAGTGACAAAGACACCTGTTCCAACAAAAACAAAGGAGGTTACAAAGCCCGTAGAGACTCCGAAGCAGGTTAAGACTCCCACACCAACACCCACAGGGGAATTAAAGGCCGCCAAGCCTTCGACGATAAAGTGTGAGTCTTGCCACACGAAGGCAACCGAATACAAGCCGCACGTTGAGGGTGGTAAGTATTGTGTCAAGTGCCACGGTAAGGAAGGCATGACAGTCGCTGAGGTAGCCCACACGGTTCACGAGGGCGTTATAAGCTGTGATGTCTGTCACGGAAAGGCTCCGAACCTTGTAATTCCGAAGCCGAAGTATCCAGACCAGTCGGTCTGTGTTAACTGTCACAACCCGAAGGATCCGACACAGCCGTGCACGAACCTCGTTACGATCCACCTTGAGAGAGGCAAATACTGCACTGTCTGTCACACGCAGCCTCTGAACGTCATCCACAAGGCGGCAGATGAAAACTACCTTGGTAAGTAGCTATGAGGGCGTCTAAACTTTTTTTAATTTTTATACTGGTTTTTGCAGTATCCTTCTGCCTCTGCACGGCTAAACAAGCTCCGACAGAGAAGACACCGGAAATAACTCCAAAACCAACCACTCCCGTTGAAACGAAAACCCCCGTAAAAACTCCAACGCCCACACCAACTCCCAAACCAACAACAGAAGTTACGGCCGGAAAGGTTAAGCCCGTTGATGGGGAATGTCTGAACTGTCACAATGACCCGCTGAAGAGACAGTCGTATCCGCAAATTTACGACATACCCGGGCATGTTGACGGCTCAGCTTACTGCAAGTATTGCCACGTTCCAAACGTCACGAAGATGACACAGCAGGAGATCGATGCGTATATAGCGGAGTTCCATCATAAGACCAAATACGCTCAAGAGGGTAACTGCCAGTTCTGCCACAAGCTTGCGAAGGGTGAAGATATAAAGAAGTGTGGAACGTGTCATCAGAACGGAGATCTCATAGCGATTCACTCTCCGTATAACGTTGGTTGTAAGGATTGTCACGGTCACGACTTCATGAGAATTCACGTAGAGAAGAAGCCATTCCCACCACAGTTCCCAATTCCTCAGAAGCCTAAGGAGGAGCAAAAGAGTTGGATCTAATTTTTTATTATTTTATCTTAAATAGGAACAGCTGAAAAGCTTTCTCAGCTTTTTTTGCATCACCACACGTGAAGACATCCAAGTTCACAAGCTCGTATTCTGGCCATGTGTGTATCGATATGTGGATCTCTGCTATTTTTGAATAGCTTTTGAATAATGAAATCTTTTTAAATCCTCTTTTGATACTGCCAAGGGATGATTCTGAGGGGAAGAGCTTGGAAGTTCGGCGACAACATCTCAACGGATCACATAACTCCGGGCAGATACTTTCATCTCAGAAGTAACATTCAAGAGCTCGCGAAGCACGTCATGGAGGACGCGGATCCGGATTTCATGAAGAAGTTCAAACCGGGCGACTTCGTTGTAGGTGGAAAGAATTTTGGGATGGGAAGCAGTAGAGAGCATGCACCCTTAGCTTTGAAGGTTGCCGGAGTTTCAGCCGTTTTAGCCAAATCCTTCGCGAGGATATTCTACAGAAATGCAATAAACGTCGGTTTGCCGGTGCTTATCGTGGACACCGATCCAATAGAATCCGGAGACGAGCTCGAAGTGGATCTTTCCAAAGGGATCGTGAGAGATCTGAGTAAGGAAATCGAGCTTAAAGCCAAGCCCCTACCAGACATAATGATCAAGATTCTGCAAGAAGGTGGACTCGTAGAGTTCGTAAAGAAGTTTGGAAGCTTGGACGTATGAGGGTGGTTATATACGGCTTCGGTCAGATTGGAAAACTATTGGCTGAGAACTGCGTCAAGAGAGGATTCGAAGTAGTTGGGGCTGTGGATATAAATCCAAAGCTCGTCGGAAAGACCCTCAGAGAGTTTGGAATCGATAGCGATGCTAAGATTGAGAGGTCACTGAATTTTGAGGGAGATTTGGCTTTTGTAACCACTGGCTCGTTTTTGGACAAAGTTTATCCGCAAATTGAGGAATGTATAAAGGGCGGTTTTAACGTCATAAGCACCTGCGAAACCCTCGCATATCCAGAATATCGTTATCCAGAGCTTGCAAAAAAGATCAACGAACTTGCAAAGGAGAACGGTGTTACAGTGCTCGGAACCGGTATAAACCCCGGATTTTTGCTCGATACACTTCCTATAGTTCTCTCAGCTCCCTGCGTTGAAGTCAGAAGGGTTAGAGCAGTTAGGAGCATAGATGCACTTAAGAGGAGAACTCAGTTTCGGAAGAAGGTCGGAGTAGGTTTGAGTCTGAACGAATTCGAGAAAGCGAATCTCACTGGGCATGTTGGTTATGCAGAATCAGCTCTACTCATAAGCGAAGCCTTGGACTTCAAAGCTGAGAGGGTTGAGGAGGGACAGGAGCCGGTAATTGAGAACGGTAATGTTTTGGGAATGAAGGGTTTCGGTAGCGTTCTCTCAAGTGGTGAGGAAGTGGTCAGAGTGGAGTTCCACGCATACGCAAACGCTTCAGAATTCGAGGAAATCAAAATAGAAGGAGATAACGCCATCGTCTGGAGAAGCAGTGGGACGAAGGGGGATTTGGGAACCGTTGCCGTTTTGATAAACCTTGCAAGAGCCGTAGTGAGACACGAGCCGGGCTTGATAAAAATGACCGATCTGATTCCCTTTAGCTGGCGGATAATTTAAATACTTTTAAAATCCATCAATTTTTGATGAAATCAATCTATCTTCCTCTTCATGACGGAAAGGCCCCTTATTGGTTACTGAACAGAATGAAAAAGTTGGCGAAGCCGATAATTACGCTCATAATTGAGGAATTCGGAGAGAAGGAGTTTTTTAAGCGGATATCGGATCCGATATTCTTCCAATCGTTTTCGAACGTTTTGGGCTTCGACTGGAACTCATCAGGCTCTACTACCGTTCTAATAGGTGTTCTCAAGTCTGTTCTGAATACCGAGGAATTTGAGATAAGAGTTGCGGGTGGAAAGGGTATAAATGCCCTAAAAACGCCCGAAGAGATCAAAGCTTTTGCAGATGAGCTGAATGTGGATGCCGAAAGGCTTATTGAGGTGAGCAGACTAACTGCCAAGATCGACAACTCCGCATTGCAGGATGGATACGAAATCTACCACCATGCGATAATATTCTCGAAAAGGCATTGGACGGTAATTCAGCAGGGAATGAACATCCATGCTAAAATGGCAAGAAGGTATCACTGGGAGGTTTATTCGTCCGAACCAAAAATCGAAAATCCCCATTCCGGAATCGTAGCGGTGAAAAAGGAGTGCGAGGTCGTGAACTTGGTGTCGGATAGAAGCAGAGATGCGAGATATGTGATGCTCGATATCGTGCGGGACGGATCGTTCAGAAGGGACTACTCTAAACTTCTATCCGTAGTCAAATTCAGGAATGGCATCTCCGTCCCAAAGAGATTGGATTGGAAGGCTTTAGAGAAAGCATATGAGCTTCAGCCCGAGAGGTTTGAGGATCTTTTACTGATAAAGGGTATGGGAAAGGGAACACTCAGAGCCCTCGCTTTGATAGCCGATCTGATATACAACACCGAATACGACAAGCAGGATCCGGCCAAGTTCTGCTTCGCTTTGGGAGGGAAAGATGGCGTCCCGTTCCCGGTTAACAGGAGAATATACGACGAGGTAATAGCGTTTATGCGCTCGGTGATAGAGCAATCAAGGTTGGGAGATTTCGAAAAGAAAAAGTTATTGCTGAAGATCAGCGAACGTGTTCGGGAGCGAGCTTCGTCAAGATCTGGTAGTCGGTTATAACACCCACGGGCTCACCGCCGTCCGTAACTACCACAAGCCTAACACCTTCGTCCCTCATGATCTTTAGAACTTCCCTTATCTTCGTGTCCTTCTCAACCATTATGACCTTCGGATCCATGTAATTTTTGACCTTCTCATCGGCTTTGCCTTCAATGAATGCCTGAACAGCATTTGCGAGCGAGAATATACCTGTAAACCTGTCGTTCTCCTTCACTGGAGCTCTGTGTATCTTGTTGTCGACCAAAACCCTCGCCGCATCCCTAACATTATCGTCCGCATCGACCGTTATTATAGGCGAAGACATGTGTTCCTCAACCTTATCCTTCGGCAATGCGAATATCTTCTGAATGTCGATGACTATGACGTTTTCCGTGTCGTCTCTGCCAGTGACTCTGCCGTAAACCATCATCTCGTTAACGGGCGTTGGCCCTATCGCAACCTCATCGCCCGGCATTATCCGCCTTATATTTCCTATAACTCTAACCCTCGCTTGGCAGACCTCTGGATGGGAAAGCGAAGGAAAGTTCATCTCTTCTGCACTCAGATCTTCCATGAGAACTCCGTTGACAATAATAGGAACCTTCACAGCTTCATCTGGCTTCGTTATTGAGAGGAGTTCGTAGGCCTTTGCGGTTGGTCTATAACCTCCTTTTGGCCCGGGAGCACCTTCTACAAGCCCCAACGCCCTTAGAGCCTGCATTTGATTTCTCACCGTCCCGGGGTTTCTGTTTATGAGCTCTGAGATCTCTTCCCCTTTGACCGGAGCTCCTCCCTTCTTCTTGTAGAGCGTTATCAGCGCGTAGAGAATATCCTTTTGAATTGGAGTGAGTTCTAACTCCATCACATCACTTTCGAATGAAGAATTATAAATATTTTTCTTGTGTAATTTGCGAGAGCTTCGGAAAATTTTGATCAGAGCCAAAAAATGCTGAGATTTTTATTTTTAATTAAAATAACTTTAAATATAACTATTAATCGTTCGAAAAGCCTTTTTAAGTTTTGATGAGAATCGGTTACAATGTTCGAAGCCAAAAAGTTGCCTACAGTGCTGACTGCCAAAGAATTGCTCGATAAGGCGTTTGGCAGAGCCTCTAAGGTTACTGGTAGGACTAAAAAGGAGAAAACGATAAATAAGCTCTCAACGGTTTCCAACGTTTTGAGGGATTATTTCAACAAGATAATCAAATCTCATCCAAGTTACGATAACCTTCCTGAATTCTACAAAGAGATGATAGACATTACCGTGGGATTGAGAAAAATAAAGAAGGCGTTAGCGGCCTTAGATTGGGCGAACTCGATGACTCAGAGAATTATTACAAGGAGCATAAGAGAGGTCAAAGCTGGAAAGAATCCCGAACAAGTTCTTAAAGCGACATACGGTAGGATTGCCTCAATAATCGAGCAGATCGATCCCGAACTCAGGTTTTTAAACGATCTGAAGAAGGTTTTGAGAGAGATACCCTCGCTGACGGACGATCCAACGCTCGTCGTTGCAGGCTATCCGAACGTAGGCAAGTCAAGCTTCGTGGCAAAGATATCAACTGTCAAGCCCGAAATCGCGAGCTATCCCTTCACGACGAAGAGGATATATGTGGGCTACACGGAATTGGATGGAATCAAGATCCAGGTAATAGACACACCCGGCCTACTCGACAGGCCTATTCATAAGAGAAACGAGATAGAGAAGAGGGCGATATTGTGCCTAAAGCACCTTGCGAATTGCATACTCTTCATAATCGATCCCACCGAAACCTGCGGATTTCCGATTGAAAGCCAGCTGTCTTTACTTGAAGAGATCAAGGAGAACTTCGATGTTCCGATAGTTGCCGCTTACAGCAAGGCAGACATGCACAATAAAAGAGAACTTCCGGCTTTTTCAAGCGTAACTGGAGAAGGAATAGACGAGCTTCTAAAAATAATAAAGGAGAAAATTGGAATCGATAAGAACCGATAATCTAAAAAATTTTAACCCTTACCTTGCTGTATGAGCAAGGTCGTTCTGTCTTATTCTGGCGGATTGGACACCACGGTCTGCATTCCTCTGCTCAAAGAGAAATACGGTTTTGATGAGGTCATCACTGTTACGGTGGACATAGGTCAGCCTGAGGATGATATAAAGGAGGCTGAGGAGAGGGGTAAGAAGTATGCGGATAAGCATTACACCATAGATGCCAAGAAGGAATACGTTGATCTTCTATTCAAGTTGATAAAGGCCAATGGAGAATACGAAGGCTATGTTTTAGGAACAGCTTTAGCGAGACCTCTTATAGCTGAGAAGGTTGTAGAAGTTGCTAAGAAGGAAAAGGCAGATGCGATAGCGCATGGATGCACCGGCAAAGGCAACGACCAACTTAGATTTGAGAACGTTTTCTACCAGCACGGATTTAAGGTTATAGCTCCGATGAGAGAACTCAATCTGACGAGGGAGTGGGAAATCGAATACGCCCAGAAGCACGGCATAGATGTTCCGGCGACGAAGGAAAAGCCGTTCAGCATCGATGAGAACCTATGGAGCAGGAGCATAGAAGGGGGCAATTTGGAGGATCCAACGTTTATTCCTCCCGAAGACATATGGGAATGGACCGCCGATCCGACCAAAGCACCGGATGAGCCTGAAATCGTGAAGATAGAGTTCGAGAGAGGGGTGCCCGTTGCTTTAAACGATGAGGAGATGGATGGGTTTGAGCTGATAAAGAAGCTAAACGAGATCGGAGGAAAGCACGGAATAGGAAGGACAGACATGATAGAAGATAGGGTTCTCGGGCTGAAGTCGAGGGAATGCTACGAGCATCCCGCTGCAACCATACTCATCGCTGCCCACAGGGATTTAGAAAAGCTCGTGCTTTCGAGGAGGGAACTTAAGTTCAAATCAATAGTTGAGCAGGAGTGGGCCGAATTGGTTTACTATGGCCTAACAAACGATCCGCTGTTCGATGCTCTAAACGCTTTCATAGACGAAACTCAGAAGAGAGTGACAGGATGGGTGAAGGTAAAACTGTTCAAAGGTTTGGCGATGCCCGTGGCAAGATATTCGCCGTTCTCACTCTACAAGCCAGAGCTCACGTCATTCGATACAACGGCAATAGATCAGAGGTTCGCGGAAGGATTCTCAAGATTCCACGGTTTGCAGGGCAGAATATATAGAGACATTATGTCAAAATTAAAGTCTGATTAAAGCAATAATTTTTTAAATAACATTATTAAACGTTTAGCATGGATGTAGGATTGCTCATATTCATTGCCGGATTTATCGTAGTCATCGCCGGTTTTGCTCTGATGATCGTGTCAATATACAACCGATTCCAACAGTTGAAAAACGGTGCTGAGGCTACGCTTGGGCAGATCAAAGTTGCTTTGAAAAAGAGGCTCGACATGCTTACTGAGTTGCTCGAATCCGTGCAAAGTTATGCGAGATTTGAGAGAGAAACGCTCGAAAACATTACGAGGATGAGGACGGAGGTTTTAAAGGTCTCATCACCAGAGGAGATCCAGAAGATAGACAGAGAATCGAGACGGATTTTGGGAAACATCCTCGTTGCAGTTGAGAATTATCCAGATCTAAAAACCTCTCAAACCGTTCAGAAGCTGATGGATGCAGTTAGAGAGGTTGAAGATGAGATAGCAAGGCACAGATACACATACAACAACATAGTTCAGGAGTTCAACACGAAGATAGACACTGTTCCGTCGAACTTAGTCGCGGCGATGTTCGGATTCAGGAAGATGGGATACTTGGAGTTCGAGGAAGAGATCACAAGAAGACCAGATTTAAGGTGGAGCGTATGAATGCAGGGTCGCTGTTTTTAGCAATATTCTTGATCGTATTAAGTTTGGGAGGTAGGATTCCGAAGATTGGCGCGTTTTCGAATCTGAGTGAGAGAAGGCAGTTGGCAGTTATCCTGATTTTAGTATCCCTAATAGGCTTAGCTGGAGTCTCCTTTGCAACATCGTTGGGGAAAACCGCCCCCCTGACAGCCGATTACACAGCAGAGATTACAATTAACAGAAATCTGACACTCACGGAGAACTACGTCTATCACGTTCACGAAGTTAAGTTCAGGATGCTGTTCAGAAACTGGAGAGTTCCAATGCTGATAAAGGGTTTGGATTACTATCCGGCGATCGAAAACAGACCCCACATAACGCTTATCGATGCAAAAGGCGATGGAATATGCTACGCGAAGGATTGCTTTGGAAGGGTCGTAGTTTGGGAAGGCGATTTAACTGCAAAGATGCTTGCCGAAGATCTCGCCGAGAGGAATGAAGTCGGGTTTATAAGGGCTGAAAAATTCAAAGTAGGAGATTACAGCGCTAAATACGAGTTTGTCGTCTTTCCTCCAATTCAGAGCGATGGAGAATACGATCACATAAATCTAAAATTAGCCGATAGACATGTTCCGTATCAACACGTTAGGATAGTCATAGAGGATCCGCATGATGCTGTGGTAAAACTTTATCCCCACATTCCAGAGTTCAACGTTCACAAAGTTGGAAGATCTTGGATAATCGAAGGATCGGCTCCGGAAGACAGCTTGGTTGAGATAGAGATTGTTCTGAAGCACAATGCTGTGAAAGGGGCAACTGTAAGCTTCGCGGGAAACGTTTTGGAGATGACAGAATCTGAAAATAAGAAATACTATGAAAAAAGAGAGATCGTGAATTTGGCTGTTACCACGGCAAAGGCTTTAGTGTTGGCATTTCCGCTTGTTGTCATTGGAGTTTACATTCTCTATGGCAGAGAAAAGAAATTCACGGTTCCCGAATTTTTAAGCTACGTTCCAAGGAAGAGAAAACCATGGCTCGTGAACTTGATTTTCAAAGGTGATGCCTTCAAATTCGATGAAGATGGACTCTACGCAACGCTCCTGGATCTACAGCGAAAAGGAAATATATCAATCGAAAGGCAGGATAATGATCTCAAAATAAGGGTTCTGAACACGGATACGAACGATAAATACGAAAAACTCGTTCTTAGGTTTTTGGAGAGGTTTTCGGAGGATGGTGTATTCGATACAAAAAAGATCAAGAAGAAAGTCGAGAGGGATAGGTTGTTCTCCCACGCAATAGCGAGCTGGTTCAACGAAATCCTGATCTACGAGGATAGAAATATTGCCGAGAGGTTCGTCGAGAATAAGGGCAAGGTCGTCTTCAAGTATATCTCCGCGATACTCATATTTCTCGCTCTGGTATCTCTTCTGTGGGTCGCTCCGATGCTCGACCTCTTTCCAAACGCTATACAGATACCAATACTCATGCTTGCGGCATTTTTCCAGAGTTTCATCTGTTACATGACACCCACACAGCTCTTCGGAAGGTGGAAGGGAGATCACTACAAGGAGAAGCTTGAGTGGGACGCCTTTAGGAGATTCCTTTCGGACATGGCGATGATAAAGAAATACAAGCCTGAAGATATCTCGATCTGGAAGGACTGGCTCGTTTACGGAACCGCTTTGGGCGTCGGTGAAAAGGTTGCTAAAGCCATGGAATCTCTTAACGTTAGAGTTCCGGAGGTTCACACTTACTACGGCTTTGGGACATTCCACTCCATAAGAACTTCGGCCATGATATCGAGCAGTGGAGGTTGGGGTGGAGTAGGCACAGGTGGATTTGGTGGATTCGGTGCTGGAGGAGGTTTTGGAGGAGGTGGGGCCGGAGGAAGATAACATATGAAGCAACGATGGTGGTGATGCAACACTGTTGATGGAATTAATATGGAGTCTCGACCAGCAACAATCAATTAATACAAAAAATTTAATAAAAATATTTAAAAATTATTCTTCTAAATGAACCTTTATCTTGTGCAACAGTTCTGCTGGTGTTTTTATCGGATACTCAAGCTTCTCCAAGATCTCCTCGGCCTTCTTACCCTTGATGACCAAGCCCTTGAGCCTCTCAATCAGCTGATCCTTCTCCACCGGGAAGTCCAAACCCTTTATCCTTGCAAGCACGTGCACAGCCCAGTCTATGCCGAGAACTTCGATCTCGTCGTGCTTGATCTCTACTTCCTCCTCGTCGAGCTTTCCTTCCTCCTTGAGCTTCTTGTATGCAAGCTTCGCAATACCTCCGGCTATGTGCTCTCTCGGCCTCTCCTCAAGCTCACCCTCGATGTATTTCTTAACTTCTTGCTCATCTGCAGTCGCTATGTTCTTCGCAGTCTGCTCAGTAATTCCCAACTCCTTAGCTATCTCCTTGTAGGTCTTGAAAGCCTCGTTCTTAAGAACGATGACATATGCAGCTTCAGCCAAGCTTGGAAGCCACGTGAGGTTCCTGTATTCTATCAACTTCTTCAGTCCACCCAATAGCTTTATACTCTCAAAGAAGACTTTCTCGGCCATCTTATCTACGTTTCCACCTTTCGGCCTCGCGATAACCTCCATAACCCATCACCTCCTACTCCTCTTCAATCTTACCTCTCTTCTTTATGAACTCGCTAAGCGGACAGATTATGTTGATAGTTCCCAATTCCGTGATCTCGAAAACCCATGTGCGTGAATCGTGTCCACAGAGCCTGCAACCGTCGATTCTTATCGTCCTGATCACGCTACCTAAAGGCAGACCATACAAGTTCACGTCCCATCTCGTCTCTACCAACTTCTTGTCTAATACGATAGTTCCATCGACTATGTGAGCAACCGCAAGACCTCCCGCCGCTTCAGCACTCTCACTCGCTTGAGCTGATCTCTTCTGCGAAACTAAGATGGCAGTTTGCCTGAACTTCTTTAGGAAGTTAAAGAATTGTCTTACTATCTGTCTCGCCATCACCTCTTTGTGCTCGTAGAGACCAGTTATGCTATCTATTATCGTATTCGTGACCTTCTTCTCCTTTATCGCGTAGGCCATCGTATCTATGAGCGCTTTCGGGTTTTCTCTCAGCTCGTCGTTCTCCGAAGCATCGATGACGACGATGTTCTTCTCGACCTTCTCAAAATCCGCCCCCAACGCTTGAGCCTTGTGCTTTAGAGCTGTGTAGAGGAAGTTAGCGGGACTCTCAACTGTGACAAACAAAACCTTGTATCCCAAGTTAGCCTGAGTAACCGCAAACTGTTCGGCAAGAACACTTTTCCCAGTATCCGGAACACCAGTTATATTGAGAACGGCCAGATACGGAATACCTCCCAAGGGTTTCTTAACGTATTTACCGTCCTCTATCTCTATTTTGTAGAACATCTCGTCCAACTTCGTTCCCGTTGGAATTCCGAAGAGTTTCGGAGCTTTACTTTCAAGTTCGCTCAGTTCGTAATACTTTGCCATGTTATAATTTTAATCTTAGAAGAATATAAACTTTAGCCCAAAAATTTATAAACAGCGTCATCATAATAATTAGAGTTCGGTTGAAAGAAGAAAACTATTTGAAAAATAAACCTTGCTTCTTTATAAGCCTCCTACTTCCACAGAACGGGCAGTATAGGTTGGGAATGTGCATCGGGCCGGAATAACCAGTAACCCTTCTGACGATTATATCGAATTCCGAACCACATCTCGTGCAGTATAGGTTCTCGATCTTGGTCTCCATGGCTTTCTGAGCCAAAGTAATATATTTAACGGTTTCTAATACATCACCTTAAAGAGGACTTGAGTTGCTGTTCTGAGCTTTCTTCTTATCGGGGCGATCTCATACATGTGCAAAACCAAGACATCGTCAACGAATCTGTCGTAGCCGAAAGCCTTGCTTATAAATTCTGCATGAAGCTTATCTCGAACATAAACCAGCGTTTCTCCTCCAACATCGCACATCTCCAAGATTATGGGAATTTTGAACTTCTCCCAATCCAGCTCATCCACATGCTGAGCTATGAACTCCAACTCCTTCCTTTCAATCAGATACTCGTTTCCATCCCTCGCTCTAATTGTAGGATACTTCTCCTTGAGCATCTCGGCTAAGGTTCTGCTCTTCTGGGGGAGGTGCTTGTTTACAGCTTCGATCATCTTTGCCAGAGCTCTTTCCGAGATATCCATCATCTTATCACCCTCATCTCAAACCTGCCGGACTTAACTCCAAACACATCCGCAAAACTCCCGTTTCTAACGCTCAACTCCAGAGTCCCAAAACTTCCGATTAGAGCTAAGGGTTCGCCGACGGATACGTCCGAATACGTTCTTACCATTGGAACGTATGTTCCGTTAATGTAAAAACCTTTTGCATCCTCTAAATCCTCAGCTTTGACGTTCGTTACAGCGTTTCCGAATCTGTCGATGAATATTATCCTGCACTCGATAGTTTCGCCTTCAATCCTGTAATCGAAAAGGTCAAGCCTCTCGATTTCACCATCGTAAGGTTTTGCAATCTCCTCTATTTTGTCCAGAACAGCAAAAGCTGATGCTGGAGCGAAAACGTCCCTCCCGTGGAAAGTCGTGGACAGTTCACCAGAAATTCTCGATGTTTTACCTTCGTCTATAACCCAAACCCTTCTTATTCCGTCTTCCACAGCTGAGGGATATAGGATCCCGTTGTCGGGGCCTATGAAGATGTGATTCTTGCATTCAACAACGAGCGCAAGCCTTTCGCTTCCAACCCCGGGATCCACAACGGCCACATGAACGGCATTTGGGAAGAACCTATAAGAATGGTAGAGCAGAAACGCACCCTGATAAACGTTCTGAGGCTCCACAGAATGGGAAATATCGATTATCTTTGCATCGGGGCAGATCTTCAGTATCACACCCTTCATAACTCCTGGATAGAAGTCTCCGAAGTCCGTGAGCAGTGTTATGATGTTCATGTAATTCCGTCTTAATAAACGTTAAATAATCCTTCGACAAACTCAAACTGGATGAAACAACGGTTCGTTCTCGATACGACTGCAATAACAGATGCTGGTTTGAGAGCGAAGGAAGGTTACGAATCTATATGCGAATCAGCCCAAGAGATTTTAGATCTCATCGCCAAAGCGAGACTGAAGCTGAACATAAGCTGTTATATTCCATATCCAACCGTCTATACGGAGCTCGTGAGTTTTCTGAAGAGGCACAAGTGCGACGAGGAGGTGTTCATTAAGCTGGACACTTGGCTCGTCAAAAAGACTCCCAACAGATACGAGGTAAAGATTCCAGCTGTGATATTCTACGAATACGTATCTACGATGAGGCAAAAGATAAACAAAGGTAGGAAGATTGCAGAGGAGTTCATCTGGGAATGCTCAGCCATTGCTGTGAAGTTCGCCGACAACAGGGAAGAACTCGAAAAGGAGATTGGCAACCTGATAAGTAAGTTTAGGGATAAGTATAGAACAGCCTTAAGACAGGGGATTTTAGACAGCGCCCCAGATTTGGATGTTCTACTGCTTGCAAAGGAGCTTGAGGCTGGTGTGGTTAGTAGCGATGCCGGGATAAGAAAATGGAGTGAAAGACTCGGACTTAGATTTGTAGAAGCTTCGAAGTTTCCAAGGATGCTAAAGGAGTATTTGGCACTTATAGAGGAGGGCAAAACGGAAAGCAAGGAGGAGGAAGAACTATTAATTTAAAATTTCCCTCTCAACCTCATCGATGAACTTGGAGATGTCTATTCCCAACTCCTTCGCTATTATTAAAGCCACAACTTCAACGCTCAGAAGATTGCCCAACTCCTCTTGCCTTCTGTTTATCATCGCTATAACTTCTCCAAAGCTTTTTCCAGACTTTTCGGCGATCTCCTGAACTATTCTATCAAAAACCGGTCGATCTGAGAATATGGTGGCCGGATCCGGTTTAAAATCTATCGGGATCTCGACCTCCTCCAAGTCGAAGGTTGGTCGGAGCTCATCGTTCTCAACAAGCAAACCCCTCTCCAGAGCAAGATCGATGACTCTCTTGGCATCCTCATGTGAGAACCAGCCCAAGTCGAGGGTTAGAGTCCAGATGAGCTCGGATCTCTTCATGGATGATTTTCCCTTGCTCCTAAAAGCTGACGCTATCGTCTCCTTTAGCATGCTCGAAATTTGAGCACTTACTTTTTAATTATTTTTGAATGCCGAAGCGAGCCCATATGTTGCAAGTCCCCTCGAAGCTGACCATGCAGGGGCCTATGGGATTTTTCGGAGTGCATGCTTTCATGAATAAGGGACAGTCCGTAGGATCTATCAAACCCCTCAGCAACTCTCCGCATCTGCAAGCCCTCTTCTTAGCATCCTCCTTCGGAACGAAATCCTCGAAGATGTCCTCGAAAACCTTCGTTGCATCGAAATCTTCGAACTTCCTTCTTATCGCCCCTCCCGAATTCGGAACGACTCCCAATCCTCTCCACTCCCAGTCCTCTCTTTCAAACACCTCGTTCATAACCTCCTGAGCTTTCAAGTTGCCTTCGTAACGAACCGCTCTCGTATATTCGTTTTTAACCCCAATCTCCCCGCTCTTTATCATCCTGATCAGCATCAACAACGCGAGCATGACATCTTCAGGCTCGAAGCCCGCTATGACTTGAGGAAACCTTATGTGCTCGTATGCTTTCACGCCAACTATCGTCGAAACGTGGCCGGGGTTTATGAAACCGTCTATCTTGACGTCTCCGAGCGAAAGCAGATGCTCCATCGCCGGAACGAAAAACCTGTGTGCCGAGAAGATGTAGAAGTTCTCAACACCATCCAAGATCGCTAAGGCGGTTGAAGGCATCGTCGTTTCGAAACCTATCGCGAAGTGAACTACCGGCTTACTGCTGTTTTTTGCAATTTCAAGAGCGTCGAAAACGCTATAGACTACTTTAACATCGTAGCCTTTCGATTTGTAGTAGAAGAACGATTTTCCTTCAAACGGAACTCTCGCCATGTCGCCGAAAGTCGTAAGCACTACGTCCTTCTTCTCAAGTAGGAAGAAAACCTTCTGCAGATCGATGTCTGGAGTTATGCAAACCGGGCATCCTGGCCCGCTTATGAGTTTAAGGTTCTTCGGCAACAAACTTCGAAGGTTGTAACGGGTCACGGTGTCTTCGTGAGTCCCGCAGAGGTGCATTATTTTGATCGGCCTAAAATCCTTCATCTCCTCGGAGATCCTTTTCGAGAGCTCGGAAATGATCTTTCTCCTGTCCACGCCCAAAACTTCAACGTAGATTATAAAACGGTAACGTTAAGACTGCGAAGACGAACGATCGATCATGAAGAAGATAGTCTACTTCGAGGAGAAAGGTGAGAAGAACACGGAAGAAACTCTAAGACTTGCAAAGGAGAGGGCTTTGGAGTTGGGAATAAAGCATGTCGTCGTTGCAAGCACATCTGGCAAAACTGGAAGAAAAGCAATCGAGGTGTTCGACGGAACTGAAATAAACGTTGTTGTGGTTTCGCATCAGTTCGGATACAAGAAGCCGAACAAACTTGAGATGGACGAAGAGTTGAAGACATTCATAGAGAGCAAAGCAAGATTGATCATAGCTTCAGATCTTTTCACGACGGTTCCAAAGCTTACGCAGAAATACGGAGGCTGGAATCCGTTCAACATCGTTGCAGATACCTTAAGGCTGTTCTGCGAAGGTATGAAGGTGTGCGTTGAAGTTGCTGTGATGGCGGCAGATGCCGGAGCGGTTCCTACGGATGAGGAAGTGATTGCGATAGCCGGAACTGCAAGAGGAGCGGACACTGCGATAGTCCTGAAACCGGCCAACATTCACAGATTCTTCGAAATAGATATAAGGGAGATTATCTGCATGCCAAGGGTCAGATGATTTTATTATTCCTTCGATCTACCTTTATCCGTGTATAAGGTGAGGACGAGCGACTTCGTAATACTCACCGAAGTCCTGAGGAAGTCGGAGGAGATAAAGCCGACGCAACATGCTAAGAGGATGGTATTCGAGAAGCACAGGATACTCGGCACTAACGCTGACAGAAAGCTCACTGCAGTCTATTACAAAATAATGAAGAGACTTGGAATCATAGACAGGATAATAAGGGAACTCGTCGGAGTTCATCAGAACATCTTGGATCCTTGGCTCAGAGCGGCCTTGAGGGTTACGATCGAATTCTTGGTCTTCGAAAAGAGATTCATAAAGAAGCTCGATTTGGAGAAGACGAGAAAAGCAGTGGCAGATTTCCTTTCAGGCACCACACATCCATACGTCGGAATGTTCTACTATGAGATATTTGACAAGATAAGAGAATACGAGCTCAAGCCAAAGAATGAACTTGAGGAGCTTGAATTGAAGTATCTACTCCCGGCTTGGTATATAAGGAAGATGAAAGAGCTATTGGGTGATGAGGCTGAAGAGCTCCTCAAAGCATTCAACAGGGAGCCGATGATAAGTATCAGAGTCAACAGGCTTAAAGCGAGCGTCGAGGAGGTCTTGGAAGAGCTAAGAAGGATGGGGAAGGATGTAATCGTAAGCAAAATCGTTCCGACCGTTCTCAAATTCGAAGGACCGTTCGACTTCGACAGATCCAAGGCCTACAGGAGGGGCAAGTTCGTCATTCAGGAAGAGGCTGCAGCCTTAGCTTCGATTCTGCTCGATCCTAAGCCCGGAGAGACTGTGGTTGATCTCTGTGCGGCTCCGGGAGGTAAGACCATTCATATGGCAGAGCTGATGGGAAACAAGGGAATAATCCACGCGTTCGACGTGGACGAACTTAGGATAAGAAGGATGGAGGAGCTGATAGGTAGATGTGGAGTCAGAATCGTCAGGATATACAGAAAGGATGCGAGGACAGCTCCGAGAATATTGGGCAAAGAGATCGCAGATAGAGTTATGGTCGATGCCCCTTGCACATCCGACGGAACTTTGATGAAGAATCCAGAGTTGAGATGGAGAATAAGAGAGGAGAAAATACCGGATATAGCTGAGCTTCAGTATCAACTGCTAAAAACGGCTATAGAGCTTGCGAAGCCGGGTGGGAGGATTTTATACTGCACATGCTCGATGTTCAAGGAGGAGAACGAGGAAGTGGTCAAAAGGATTCTTGATAAGAGGGAAGACGTCGAGCTTATTCCGCTTAGAGGTTACTACTCGGAAGGATTTCTGAAGGGGACTATAAGGGCTTTCCCGCATAGACACGGAACTATAGGATTCTTCTACGCTTTGCTAAGAAAGTTGTAAGTTTTGGGATAGTATTACGCAAGACGAAAATAAGGAGAGTATACCTTTAGGATTTTCTAGGTTAGGACAACTTTTTCCTATAGCTGTGATGTCTCATCTCTATAGGACTGATCAGGAGTTTAGAGAATATGTTGATAATGTTTTAGGGACTGATATGATAGCTGATAAGAAGAAGGAAGTTTTGAGAGCTGTTGTCAATGATTACGGTCCGGTGGTTGAGGAGTTGTTCGTCAAGTTCTTCGGCGTTAAAGATCCCAGCGAAATCCCAAAATACAACGAGCTTGCCGATTTGATCAAAAACAAGTCATTCTACTGGTTGAATGAGTTAGTTACCGGAAGATTTAAAGATAAGGTCTCTTGGGGTTCTTATAAAGTTATGCTTGATAGCGCAAAGAATCCAGAAGATACCGATTTAGTTGGTCTCGGTAAGAGTATATACTACAGATATTTGGCAGAAAATGATCCAGAGATGTATAGAATTCCTAAGCAGCGTAGCCTACATTACGAATGGAGTAATCATCTTGATGAATTTATCTATAAGCACTTTGGAAATAAAGTAAAAGAGTATGTAAACGCCGGTAAATACTACCTCTCAACTTGCCCGGGCTTGAACCTCTGTTTTTTCAGCTTCTTTAACTTCTCTCAATTTCTAACAACTCTCTACAAATTTTTTTAACTTCATAAAGCATATCTCAATCCTTCAAAGATTTTGCCATATCTTTCGGTAATACCTTTGATGTTATCTATAATACCAATCCATACTTCTCAATATTGGTTTGGCCGAGACTGTCAAGACAAAAGATTAAAATAGAATTGATTAATATTATCTATGCAAGGTTTTATTAATGAATTAATTGAGAGAGCAAAGAGGTCTAAGGTATTTAAGAGGAACAAGAAAAGTTTAGAGG